>Ga0209100_1000178_pt1 | contig 71405 bp, 65 predicted proteins | sample lystaG_FD_185480 | JGI IMG/M metagenome (GOLD analysis project Ga0209100, IMG submission 185480) | Glacier valley bacterial and archeal communities from Borup Fiord, Nunavut, Canada, to study Microbial Dark Matter (Phase II) -... | ecosystem: Environmental > Aquatic > Freshwater > Ice > Glacier ... | reverse complement strand
ATTCGCCGAAGCGAGTCACAGTCATACGAAGCGGCCCCCGAAGGGACCAGTTTAATCTCTAGCAAATGAACAAAATGTCACTGACATTTGTTTCGTTTACCAAAGGAATCCGTCATCGATCAGGCATTAGCCTTCACAATGCCGGAGTTTTTTGGCATCGACATGTGGCACACTGTTGAGTTCTCAAGGTTCGGACGCGCACCCTACCGTTCCCTCTCGGGTCTGGTTTGGGGCAACCGTTCTAACTTACTCCCTTTGTCCCGCTCTGTCAACTCGCCTCATCGGCGCGTCTCCAGTTTGGAGGGGGTTTCCATCGTACCTCGCCCGGCGCGCAAGTGCGAACCAAGTTTCTTACGATAGAGGGTGGCTATCTCGCGAAGTTCGCGGGGCCTTTTCAGTCCCTGCGCGTTAGCTTCACATGTGACAGCCATTCTATCTTACGCCTTGATCTCTTCCCTGTCAACTCGCCTTTGCGGCGGGTCTTTCGGTTGGAGAGGCGCCCACATCATGTCCCTCGACGCGCCGAAGCCCGTCTATTTCCATGTCATGGAGGGTGGCTACCTCGTGGAGTTCGCGGGGCCTTTTCAGTCCCTGCGCGTTGTCTCCGTCTGCGGCAACAAGGAAGACATTACGGGCTGGTTACGGCAAGGTCAAATCACGTGAATCTCGGGCGTGTCGCACCTATCGCCCCTGGTAAGGGGCAGATTGGGGTCACCCAAGGCCCCGCTCTTGCCCACCGAGCGCCAAAATACCGATGGTCTTTTTTCCGCGCCTGAGCACGATCCATCCACCCGCTAGGGCGTGGTCGAGCGTGAGTACCGCGTCGGCGTCACTGACCTTGGCGTTGTTGACGTACGCGCCACCCTCTTGCACCGCCCGTCGGGCCGCCGACTTGGACTCGACGATGCCCGCCTCGACCAGAGCATCCACGACGCTGACGCCTTCCTTGACGGTGCCGCCACCCAGCTCACGGGCGCAACCAGCAAGGGTGTCCGCATCGAGCGATGACAACTCGCCCTGACCGAACAGCGCGCTCGAGGCATCGACCGCACCTTGTGCCGCCGCATCGCCGTGAACTAGTGCCGTCACCTCCCACGCGAGACGCCGCTGCGCTTCTCTCTTGAACGGCTCGGCAACGACCGCCTCCTCAAGCCGGTTAACCTCCTCGCGGGAAAGGAACGTGAATACCTTCACGTAGCTCACCACGTCGGCATCGGACTGGTTAAGCCAGAACTGGTAGAAGGCATACGGGCTCGTCAGCTCAGGGTCGAGCCAAACGGTTCCCGATTCGGTCTTGCCGAATTTGGTTCCGTCGGCCTTCGTAATGAGAGGCGTAGCCAGCGCGTGCACGGAGACGCCCTCAGCCTTGCGTGTGAGTTCCGTGCCCGACGTCAGATTGCCCCACTGGTCGGAGCCGCCTGTTTGCAGCGTGCACCCGTAGCGTCGGTACAACTCGAGGAAGTCCATCCCTTGCAGGAGTTGGTACGAGAACTCCGTGTAGGAGATGCCCTCATCGGAATTCAGCCTGCGGGCGACAGTGTCCTTCGCGATCATCGTGCCCAGGCGGTAGTACCTGCCGATGTCGCGGAGCAACTCGATCGCGCTGAGGTCCTTGGTCCACTCATAGTTGTTCACCATGCGCGCGGGGTTGTCACCCTCGAACTCCATGAAGGGTTCGATCTGCCGTTTGATGCGCTCGACCCACTCGTGCACCACGTCGACGGGGTTGAGCGTGCGCTCCCCCGCCATCTTCGGATCGCCGATGAGTCCGGTCGCACCCCCCACGAGCATGAGCGAGTGGTGTCCCGCGTCCTGGAAGCGCCTCTGAGTCAGAATCTGCACCAGGTTGCCGATGTGCAGGCTTGGTGCCGTGGGATCGAATCCGCAATACAGCGTGATCGGCCCCGCATCTATGGCAGCGCGCAGTTCGTTGTCGCCAGTGGTCTGTGAGATCAGTCCTCGCCATGCGAGGTCGTCCAGGATGTGGTCAGTCATGATTCCGCCATTGTGCCAGCACGCGTCCTGCGACCGGACCCGTACGCGGCGAGCAAGACTGCTATCGCAAGGGCCCCTGACGCGAGGGCTAGACCCGTGAACCCCGCCGCGGCCATCGCGATACCGGATACGCCCGCGCCGCTCGCTCCGGCGATAGCGATGAGGGCGTCACTTCGGCCCTGGATCGACGGTCGCAGTTCCGCGGGCGCCGCTGCCGTGACGATGGTGCTTCCCGCGACCATGGCCAGACTCCATCCGACTCCGAGGAGCACGAGGCCGACGGCGGTGCCCCACACGGATTTCGGGTCGGACAGGCCAGCCACCGCGCCTGCCGCACCGAGCACGGCGCCCGCGAGCGCCGCGACGGGCCACGGCCCGAGCCTGTCGACCAGCGCACCAGACAGCGACGAAGGCCCGTACATCGCGGCGACATGCAGCGCAATGACAAAGCCGATGGTTCCCACCGCGTGATGGTGATCGCGCATATAGACGGGAGTCATGGTCATGACCGCAACCATCACGGACTGACCCGCCACCATGACGACGATCCCCCATCCCACGCGTGACCGCCAAGAGGGATCGACGATCTCCAACAGGCGCGTGGCTCCGCCCTCGACCTGATCGGCACCTGCTGGGTCAGCGGCGGCGCGGGCGCGCGCAATCAGGAGCGGGTCCGGACGGAGAAACACTGACAGGACGACGGCGCCCGCGACATACGCAATGGCCGCGAGCATGAAGGGGCCCGCGAGAGCCGCCATGCCCCAACTGCGGGCAAGTTCGCCGGTGGCTCCCGCCGTCAGGGGACCGAGCACCCCGCCCAACGTCGTCGCCATAAGCACCACCGCCATTGCGGAGCCGCGTCGAGCAGGGGGAGCAAGGTCCGCGCCCGCGAAGCGCGCCTGTAAGTTCGCAGCAGAGCCCGCTCCGTAGATCACGAAGCACGCAAGCATCGGCACCGCGAGACCAAGCGTGGCTGCGACGACAATTCCGACCGCGCCGAGCGCTCCCCCCAGATAGCCTGCCGCAAGACCCACCCGCCTCCCATACTTCACCGACAAGCGTGCGATCCCCAGTGAGGCTGCGGCTGCTCCAGCCGTGTATAAAAGTGCGGGCAATCCCGCTGCGGCCGTGCTATCCCACAGTTCCGACGCCAGCAACGCGCCCACCGTGATTCCTGCGGCAAGCCCAAAGCCCGAAAGCACCTGAGCGATCGAGAGAACCAGCAGGACCCTCCGCTGGGTCGCGTCGCGGGTCACGCTGCCTCCCCTTTGTGCTCAAGCTGCCCGGTCTCTAGAACGCGCACGTCGAAACCCTCTGCAGCGAGGATTCGGGCGGCGCGGTGAGACAGCGTGCACAGACGCCCGCGGCAGTACACGACCACACGCGAGTCTCGAGGCAAATCTGCAAGCCGCGAGGTCAATTCTTCAAGCGGGATGTTGATTGCGCCGTGAAGTCGGCCGAAGGTGAACTCGTCCGCCGGCCGGACGTCAACAAGCACGACGCCCTGATCGAGGTCGGTTGCCGGCGGTGCGAAGGCAACCCCGTTGGGTAAGTGTGCCGCGACCGCGTCGCGTGCGTCGACGCGCACGTGGACCGTGGTGGAGAACAGGGCCGCCACCAGGTGGGCCACGTCGTCGCTAGCCAGCGCATAACGCACCGTGGTGCCGCTTCGCGTCCCGACCACCAACCCGGCACCCCGCAGCACCTGGAGTTGAGCCGAAAGCGTCGTGATTGATAGACCGAGAGCGCGAGCCAACTCGGTCACGGCGCACGGTCTCTGCGCGAGTCTTTCCAGCGCCAAGAGTCGCGTGCGATGCCCTATCGCCTTGGCGAGTTCGGCAGCAACGTCCACGGGATCAGGCAGCGCGGGCACAGTGTCAATGGCTTCCATGTCTGCAGTGTTCCACTATTCCACCGAGTGATGGAATTCCGCCGCCGAAGAGCGCGCTGCTCACGGTCTCGCGACGCACCGCGTCGCCCGCACAGACCGACCCGACGCAATGCCCACACCTACTGGAAGCCGAGGCGCAACGTCTCTATGGTGGCTTCCGCGATCCGCTGCCGGTGAGGCTGTGCGGCGAGGCCAGGAACATCGGGAATCAGGATGTGGCCGTCGACCAACTCAAACGGCTCCGTGATGTCGCGCTTGTAGAAACGGGCCGATGCGGAGATGTCCCCCGTAATTGTGAAGCCTGGCATGCCCGCAAGCGCCGCATTGGCCGCCCTGCCGATGCCCGTCTCGAGCATTCCCCCGCACCACACGGGAGTGCCGTGGGCCACGGCGACGTCGTGAATACGCCGAGCCTCGAGGTAGCCGCCCACGCGGGACGGCTTGATGTTGATGATCGCGGCCGCGCCCCAGAGGATCGCATCCTCGGCCGATGCCGCGGACACGACGGACTCGTCGAGGCACATCGGGGTGGTCATGCGCTGCGCGAGCAGAGCGTGATGGCGCATGTCCTCCTCGCCGAGCGGTTGCTCGATGAGCAACAGATCAAAGGCATCGAGCTCGGCAAGATGTTCGGCATCGGCGAGCGTATAGGCGGTGTTCGCATCGACCTGGAGGGGAATGTCTGGATGCGCCTCGCGCACTGCACGCACCGGCTCAATGTCCCAACCCGGCCGAATCTTGAGCTTGATGCGCAGGTAGCCCTCGTCGAGATAGCCGGTCACCGCGTCGAGCAATTGCGGGATCGAGTCCTGGATACCCACCGAGACCCCAGACGGCACCCGATCGCGCGTGACGCCCAAGTAGTTCTTGAAACTGACACCCGCGGCTCGAAGCTGCGCGTCGAGCACCGCCATCTCGATCGCGGCCTTCGCCATGCGGTGCCCGAGGACTTTACTAAGGAGGCCCGCCACCGACTCCGCCGTCAACTCGTCGGCCCGCGAAGCGTTGGCGAGACGGGGAAGGAGGTGATTGGTCGTCACATCCAGAACGCCGTCGAGGTACTCCGAGGAGTACACGGGTTCGGTGAGTGCCCCGCACTCGCCCCAGCCGACCACGAGTGCGCCATCGACCTCGGCCGTGAGCTCGAGGATGAGCACACGCCGCGCGGACTGCGTCGAAAAACTTGTGGTGAACGGCGTCACGAGCGGGAGTTCGATGGTGTGCAGCGCAAACTCGAGGATTCTCATTGCTTCTCCATCACATAGCGACCATCACGGCCGACGACGGCGGGACGCCATCCATCTTCCCAACGGGGCACCATCGCGTCGCGGAGGGCGAGCCTCCATGCGGCGGCCAGGGTGCCGTCGGCCGCGCGCATCGCGCCGATGTCGGCGGGAACCGTGATCGCGACGGCATCGGCACCAGACGGCGCGTCGAAAAGCACCGGGCGGTTGCCCTCGCCCACAGAGAGGACGAGTGGCGCGTCACCGGGCTCACGCGGTATCGCGGGGATGAGTTCGTCGAGATGCCAGCGCACCAGAATTCTGTCCGAACCCTGACCCGCATTTACCGCGTCCGTCATCGGTCCGTAGAAGTCGACGAGATACTCATCCAGAACTGCACCCAGCCGCCGCACATTGAAGGCGGCGTTGCGAGCGACGAGAGGATCGAAGGTCCACGTGATCTCGGAGACCCCATGGTCGAGGCACCACGCTCGCTGATGAAACTTCATGGCGGTTCCCACACCTTTGGCCGCGCTCGCACCACGCACTCCCGCGACATGCGAGTGCATCGACGCGGTCACTGGCGGGCCAAAGAATCCCGCACAGACGCCGAGCAGTTCGTCGCCTGCGAAGGCTCCCGCAACATAGCTGCCTGCGTGCTGCATCGCGACCAAGAGGGGCACGCTCATCGGGGTACCGCCCCACAGATCCGTCAGGATCGCGGCCGCCGCGACGCATTCTTCGGGGCGAAGGTTGCGCACGACGACGCCCGCATCCTCGGAGGCACGCGCATAGTCGCTCCAAGCGTGCAGACTCATCGGCCCCCACCAGCGAGGCTGTCCTTGATGAGCAAAGCGACCAACGCCGTGCGGTGCGGAATGTGCTCGATCACCACATGCTCATCCGTCGCATGCGCTCCCCCGCCCACCGCGCCAAGGCCATCGAGCGTCGGAACGCCGATGCCCGCGGTGAGGTTGCCGTCCGAAGCGCCTCCGACGGCGACGGCATAAAGTGCGTGAATTCCCGCGTCCGCGGAGAGAGCCGTGGCTCGGGCAAAGAGATGGGCCGAACTCGTGCGCTCCATGACCGGACGAGTGATGCCACCCAAAATGTGGATTCGAGATCCGGACACCGTGGGCTCAAGGGTTCGCATCGCGTGATCGACTCGACGTTGCTCGTTTGCGCTCGTGGCGCGTACGTCAACGTCGAGGCGGGCGTGGGCGGGAACCGTGTTCACTGTCGTTTCTGCGTGAAGCCGCGTGGGCGTCACGGTGGTTCCGTGGGCCTGGTCTGCGAGCGAGGCGATGATCGGGATCTGGGCCGCGATTTCGACAACCGCGTTGATCCCCCGTTCCGGCTCGAGCCCTGCGTGAGCGGCACGACCAATCACCTCGACTCCATAGACAGATGCTCCCTTTCGAGCCGTCTTGAGCGAGCCGTCGGGGCCCGCGGCCTCAAGGACAAGCACCGCTTTGCTGCGTCGCGCCTCGTCCTCGATCAAACGACGCGAGGTGGGCGAACCGATCTCCTCGTCGCCCGTCACGAGCAGCGTGACACCGTCTACCGCGCCGACGCCTTCCGCTTGGGCAAGCGCCGCGATCGCGTGGACCGCTTGTGCGAGGCCTACCTTCATGTCGAAGCAACCGGGGCCTGTCAGGACTCCGTCCTTCCTACCGATGGGAATCGTCGCGAGGGTGCCGATAGGCCACACCGTGTCGTGGTGGGTCAGAATTACGACGCGGCCTCCGCCGCCAAAGCGCCACCGCAGATGGTTGCATCCGTCGATGACTAGACGCTCGGCCTCGGCCGGCAGACCCACCGCCGAGAGTCGTTTCCCGACCACGTCGGCCACCACGTCGGCGCTGCGAGCGACCGCTTCGAGGTCGTCCGAGGGTGACTCACAAGCCATGAGCCGTTCGGCGTCGGCAAGGATGTCCTCGAGCCGTTCTGTGCACGAATTCAGCATGGTCATGTCGCCATCCTTCCACGCGTCGTGTTTCGCGGGAATTACCAGGCATCCGGAACAAACGAGGTGCCATCGACCACACTGTCAGCTGCCTGCGAGGTGCCCTCCGCGTTGAGAAACTCCTCTTCCGCGCACTGCCACATTTCCCATTGTGCTCTCATGGCCTCGCCGTCGCGAGCCATCCCCCTCGCGAGCCTCTCCGGCCAGGGTGCGTCGACGTAGATTACGAGGCTCGCGTAGGGGCGTGCGAGGCGCTGTGCGACGCCGACGCCCTCGACCACCAAGGCCTCGACCGCGGGTACGTCGATGTGCTCCGCCCGCGCCGACGCGGGCCAGTCCCAGCGCTCGAACCCCCCGTTCTCGCCCCGAGCGAGCGGCTCGAGGATACGGGCGCCCAGGACGTCCCACAAGACGGGCAGCCCGTCCCAGCCCTCGTACATGTCGTCGGCGTGAAGAACCTGGGCGCCGAGTCGTTGGCTGAGGCGCTCCGCGAGGGAAGTCTTGCCGGACCCTGCGGGTCCGTCGATGAGAACCACGCGCGTGCGACCGCATCGTGCTGGCTGCGCGAGTGCTGCTGAAGTGAGCTCGGCGATCGACGGGTTCATACCGCGCAGGTTACTGCCCGTTCGTGGTCATGCCGACGGGCCTGGTCACGACGCGCTGGCCCATGCCCGTGATGTGGGGCCTCGCACGCGAGATCGCCTCCTGGACCACGGGCAGGTGGAGCGAGGCCGCGTGCGCCTCCTCGGATTCCCAAACTTCTGTGACCCAGATAGCCGTCGAGTCTGCAGCGTCCTCCGCGACGAGGTAGCTGAGGTTGCCAGGCATGCGGCCCCGCGACGCCAAGAGAGCCTGGACAACCTCCGCCCGTCCACTTTCGGTGGTGTGGATAGCTCCAATGAGTCCAAACATCGTCTCTCCTTGGTTTTCGGCACTAGGCGCGGCGCGATCACGTTCTTGCCCAAGCTACTGCGCGCGGCTGACATGCCCGCGCTAGCGTGAGCCCATGAGCAAGCTGCACCCCAAAGTTGCCCAAGTCCAAGCCGCGCTGCATGCGGCGGGTATCGACGTCGCTGTGCGCCAGATCGACGAGGCGACCCCCACCGCCGCTGCCGCCGCGGAATACCTCGGCTGCGAGGTGGGCGCCATCGCGAACTCTCTCGTCTTCATGGCAGACGGCGAGCCGATCCTGGTGCTGACGTCGGGCGCCCATCGGGTCGACACCTCTCTGCTAGCTGCGCGCATCGGCGCCGCGGCTATCACGCGGGCCGCGCCCGACGATGTGAAGGCTGCGACAGGTCAGGTGATCGGCGGCGTGGCCCCGGTTGGGCACCCGGCGCCAATGCGGACCTACCTGGACGTGGCGCTGCGTGCCTATGACGAGGTGTGGGCGGCAGCGGGGATCGCGGCCTCGCTATTCCCCATCCCGTACGCGGACCTACTGCGTGCTACAGGCGCGACCGAGGTCGCGGTTGACTGACAAGGCACGTGAAGAGCCAGCCTTCAATGCCCACTCGACACGGCGCGTGTAGGTTTCGGCCATATTGACGACCGTGTGCGCGCTGTGTGGATCGCAGCGGCGGGTGATTACGTCGCAGTTGGCCTCCATCACGTGGGCCTTCCGGCAGGCCCGTTGCGCTTGCTCGCTTCGCCGATGGACGTAGTCTGGGTCGCCACGTTCGTGGCGGCCCCCTTTGCGGTCGCACTCACCATCGTGATCGCCTTTCGCCACTCGCGTCGCGCCGCGATTCGCGCAGGCGTGACGGTCGTAGTTCTGGCGAGTTTCGTTGTGACCGTGGTCGGACCGCAGATGAATACGCGCATGCGATTCGACCTCATGCGGCCGGACCTCGATCGCGCCGAGCGCCTGTCGATGGTGACCTCGAACCCGTTTCCCGATTACTACGAGAGACTGCCTGTCGGCCTCTCATATGGGTCCGTCAATGGCTTGGTGTCTACCAACGGTCACGGCCAACTCTTCGTGCCCCAATGGGCGGGGATTCCGGACCCCGCCGGCGGCTACATCTACTCCCCCGAAGCGAACCCGGAAAGCTTCGATATGTGGGGTATGGGCTGCAAGAAGCCCGTGCCGCTCGATGGCAACTGGTGGGCGTGCGGGATGCGATGAGGCGCTAGACGCCGGTCCACGGGCGGAAGTGCTTGACCCTCGCCCTGGCGGCCTTGCCCTGCTCGATGACGCGCTCGGGAGCGGTACCCCCCGCACCGTCACGCGCGGCCAGGGACCCCTCAACGGTCAGCACGGACAGCACGTCCGCGCTCAGGGCCGCGTGGATTCCTGCCATCTCCTCGACCGTCATCTCATGAAGCTCCTTGCCGCGCTTCTCGCACAGCCGGACGCATGAGCCCGATACCTCGTGAGCATCGCGGAAGGGCACTCCCTGCTTCACGAGCCACTCCGCAATGTCGGTGGCCAGCGAGAATCCCGCTGGCGCAAGTGAGGCCATGCGGTCGACGTGGAAGACAAGCGTTCGCACCATCCCGGCAAACGCGGGCAGAAGCACCTCGAGCGTGTCCACGGCATCGAGAACGGGCTCGTGGACCTCTTGCAGGTCACGGTTATATGCGAGCGGCAACCCCTTGAGCGTGGCCAGCAGGCCCGTCAGGTCGCCGATGAGCCGTCCGGCCTTTCCGCGCGCCAGCTCGGCAATGTCGGGGTTCTTCTTCTGGGGCATGATGCTCGAACCCGTCGAGTAGGCGTCGTCGAGCGAGACGAAACCAAATTCAACGGTGGCCCACGCGATCATCTCTTCGGCCAGCCGCGACAGGTCGATGCCGATCATCGCGGACACCCAGGCGAACTCCGCGATCACGTCGCGCGCGGCGGTCGCGTCGATCGAGTTCTCGGCGGGGCCTGCGAAGCCAAGCTCTGCGGCCACGGCGGCGGGATCGAGCCCCAGCGTCGAACCCGCGAGCGCGCCCGCGCCATAAGGCGACCACGCGGCGCGCGAGTCCCAGTCCGTCAGGCGCTCAACGTCGCGCAGCAACGGCCACGCATGGGCCATGAGATGGTGCCCAAGCGTCACGGGCTGGGCGTGTTGAAAGTGCGTGCGCCCCGGCATCGGCGCGTCGAGGTGGCGGTCTGCCTGCTCGAGCAAAGCGTCGACCACATCGAGCACCTGCCCCGCGATCACTCGCGCATGCCTGCGCAGATACATACGTGGCAGCGTCGCGATCTGGTCATTGCGAGACCGACCCGCGCGCAGCTTGCCGCCCAATGCGGGGCCGACCGCCTCGATCAGCAGCCGCTCAAGCGCGCCGTGGACGTCCTCGTCGGAGTCCGCGGGCACCGCGGCACCTGACGCGACCTGATCACGCAGCGCTTCGAGGGCCGCGACCATCTGGAAGGTCTCGTCGGCCGTAAGGAGGCCCGCGCGCTCGAGGGCGTGCGCATGCGCGACGGACGCCGTCAGGTCATCGTGCGCATAGCGCCAGTCGAAGTGGGTCGAGACGCTCAACGCGGCCAACGCCTGTGCGGGTCCACCCACAAAACGGGCTCCCCACAAAGCGCCTTCATTCGTTCCCGATGCGTCGGCCATGATGTCCTCTCGTCAACGACGGCGCCTCCGCCCTGGAGTTCCCCAGGTCGGAGGCCGCCTCACACTGTGGTGGGTCGAACTACAGTCCGAGCACCCGCGCCTCTCGAGCCGCGGCCTGCTTGGCAGCAAGTCCGTAGATCTCGATGAAGCCGCGAGCTGCGCTCTGGTCAAAGGTATCGCCCTCGTCGTACGTAGCGAGGTTGAAGTCGTACAAGCCGACGTCGGAACGGCGCCCATTCACCGTTGCCTTGCCGCCGTGAAGCACCATGCGGACCTCGCCCGTCACGTACTCCTGCGTCGTCTCGATGAACGCGTCGAGCGACTTCTTGAGCGGTGACGACCACATGCCGTCGTAAACCAGCTCGGTCCACTTCTCGCCGATCACACGCTTGTACCGGCCCTGCTCGCGCTCGATCGTGACGTTCTCCATCTCGCGGTGGGCCTCGATCAGCGCGATCGCGCCAGGGGCTTCGTAGATCTCGCGACTCTTGATGCCAACCAGGCGGTCCTCGACGATGTCGATGCGGCCGATGCCGTGGGCGCCAGCGCGGCGGTTCATCTCCTCGATCGCCTGCAGTGGCGTCACGAGCCGGCCATCGATCGCCACGGGGATGCCGCGCTCGAAGCGAATGATGACCTCGTCCGGCACCGGCGGGAAGGAGGGGTCGTCTGTGTAGTCGTAAACGTCCTTGGTGGGCGCGTTCCAGATGTCCTCAAGGAAGCCAGTCTCGACGGCACGGCCCCACACGTTCTGGTCGATGCTGAAGGGGTTCTTCTTGGTCGTGGCGATGGGCAGGTTGTGGCGCTCCGCATAGTCGATCGCCTTGTCGCGCGTCAGCGCGAGGTCACGCACGGGAGCGATGCACTTGAGTTCGGGCGCGAGCGAGGCGATTCCCACCTCGAAGCGCACCTGGTCGTTTCCCTTGCCCGTGCAGCCGTGCGCCATCGTGGTGGCGCCAAACTCGCGGGCGGCTTTCACGATGTGCTTGACGATCACGGGGCGGCTGAGCGCCGACACGAGCGGGTACTTGTCGTGATAAAGCGCATTCGCCTTGAGTGCTGGCATGCAGTACTCCTCCGCGAATTCGTCGCGGGCATCGGCCACATACGCCTCGACAGCGCCGCAGTCGAGCGCTCGCTGGCGAATCACCTCGAGGTCCTCGCCCCCCTGGCCTACGTCCACCGCGACGGCGACGACCTCGGCGCCAGTGGCGTCAGCGATCCAGCCAATCGCTACGGAGGTGTCGAGTCCGCCTGAGTATGCCAGGACGATGCGTTCAGTCATGTGATGAGCCTCTTTCTGTGGTGTCTGTGGACTAGTTGAATGCGCCGCTGGCGCGGTCGAGAAACTTTTGGGCGAGGCGGTTGCCTCCGTTGACCTCGCGCGAGATGACGAACATGGTGTCGTCCCCCGCCACGGTGCCGACCACGTCGGGGTCATCGTGACCATCGACGGCGCTCGCAAGGAACTGGGCCGCCCCAGAGGGCGTGCGGAGGACGGCGATGTTGCCGGAGCCATCGGCCGCGTGAAGCAGTTCGGCGCACATTCGATTGAGGCGGGCGCCGGTGTCCTCGGACTCCTCCATGGCGGCCTGCGTCGTGTAGACCATGCGACCGTGCGCATCACGCACCTTGACGGCGCGCACCTCGACTAGGTCGCGAGAGAGCGTGGCCTGAGTGACCGAGATACCCTCGGCCTCGAGACGTAGCGCAAGCTCACCCTGGGAGCCGATGCCCTCGGTCTCGATTAGCCTCGCGATGAGGCCCTGACGGGCCGCCTTGGTGGCCGGAATGGTGGGACTCGGCATCATGCCCCCGACCGCGCAGCCAGCCACGTGAGCAGCGCCTTCTGGGCGTGCAGACGGTACTCCGCCTCGAGCCACACGATGCTTTGGGGTCCATCGATCACGTCGGCAGTAATCTCCTTGCCGCGGTACGCGGGAAGGCAGTGAAGCACCTGAGCGCCGGGCGCCGCGAGCTCGAGAGTGCGGGCGTTGACCTGATACGCGTCGAAGGGGCCGTGACGGTCACCCGACTGTGACTCGTCCCCCATCGAAACCCACGTGTCCGTCGCGATGACATCTGCGCCGATGACGGCGTCGTCGTGATCGGTCGTCACCTGAATCGAGCCGCCGTGCTCGGCCGCGAGCTTCTTGGCGTCGAGCACGATGCGCTCATCGGGCATGTAGCCGTCGGGCGCGCCGATGCGGACGTGCATTCCCGCGAGCGCCCCACCCAGCAAATAGGAGTGCGCCATGTTGTTGGCGCCGTCGCCCACGTACGAGAGCGTCAGGCCCGCGAGCGAGTCGACTCCTCCACGGGCGTCGGCCACCGCAGCGAGATCCGCGAGAATCTGGCACGGGTGGAACGAGTCGGTAAGTGCGTTAACAACGGGCACGCCCGAGTACTCAGCCATCTCCTCGACACGGTTCTGTCCAAAGGTGCGCCACACGATTGCGCTCACCTGACGGCCGAGAACGCGGGCCGTGTCGGCGACGGACTCTCCCCGGCCCATCTGGGAGGAGGCCGCATCCAGAACGAGCGGGTACCCGCCCAATTCGGCCACGCCCGTCGCGAAGGAGACGCGTGTGCGGGTCGAGGGCTTGTCAAAGATAATGGCGACCGCCCGCGGGCCCGCGAAGGGCAGGTGAAGGTGACGATCGGCACGGAACGCGATCGCGAGCTCAAGGACCTCGCGCTGCTCTTGTGAGGTGAGGTCATCGTCCCTCAAAAAGTGACGCACCATTACGCGAGCTCCTTTGCTGCTGCGAGTGTTTCGAGATGTTGCGCGAGCCAGGCCACGAACGGCTCCGCCTCTGCTTGAGAGAGAGTCAGGGAGGGCGCGAGCCGAATCGTGTCGGGGCTCGGCGCGTTGATGATGAAGCCCGCCTCGATCGCCGCTGCGGCCACGTCGGCGGTGATCTCAGACTCGAGCCTGATGCCGAGCAGCAGCCCCTCCCCACGCACCTCAACCACACCTGGCAGCTCGCCGACGGTTTCCTTGATCCACTCGCCCATCGACTTCACGTGGGCGAGCAGCCCGCGCGAGTCGATCGCGTCGAGGGTGGCAAGCGCTGCGGCCGACGCGAGTGCGTTGCCTCCAAATGTCGTGCCGTGCTGGCCCTTGGTCAGCATCGAGCCCGCTTTAGCTCCGAAGGCCACGACGGCACCGATGGGGAAACCGCCTCCTAGGCCCTTGGCGAGAGTCACGACGTCTGGCATCACGCCGTGCGCCTGCATCGCAAGCCAGGTTCCCGTGCGGCCAATACCCGTCTGCACTTCATCAGCGACCAAGAGCACGCCGTGGGCATCGCACAGCTCGCGCGCGGCCACGAGGTACTCATGCGTGAGCGGCTTGACGCCCGCCTCGCCCTGAATGGGCTCGATGAAAAAGGCCGCCACGTCGTCGCCGATCGCGGCGGTCAGCGCGCCGACGTCGTTCGCGGGAATCCATTCGACCTCGGGGGCGAGAGGCGCGAACGGCGCGCGATACGCCTCCTTGTACGTGAGCGCGAGGGCCCCTGTCGACCGACCATGGAAGGACTCGACCAGCGCGAGAATTCGCGTCCGCCCAGTGCGCCGCGACATCTTGAACGCCGCCTCGTTCGCCTCCGTGCCCGAATTGCACAGGAACACACGCGAGCCCTCTGGGGCGCCGCAGATGTCGAGAAGCCGCTCCGCAAGGCGAATCTGGGGCTCGGTGGCAAAGAAGTTCGAGGTGTGAGTGAGCGTCGACGCCTGGGCGGTGATGGCCGCAACCCATTCTGGGTCCGCGTGACCGAGCGCATTGACGGCGATTCCACCAAGAAGGTCGAGGTAGCGCTTTCCGTCGGCGTCCCACACGTATGAACCCTCGCCGCGCGCGAGCACGCGCAACGGCACGCCATACGTGCCCATGAGCGCAGCGGTGTGCCGCTCAAGCCCCTCGCTGTTCGCGGTCATCCCCACAACTCCACGTCATCGGGCTTCACCATGGTTCCGACGCCGGACGAGGTGAAGATCTCGGTCAGGATCGAGTGCGGCTCACGACCGTCAATGATGTGCGCCTGGCCCACACCGCCGCGCACCGCGCGCAGGCAGGCCTCCATCTTGGGAACCATTCCGGACATGAGCGTCGGCAAGAGCTTTTCGACGTCCGACGCGTGGATACGGCGAACGAGCGAAGTCTTGTCGGGCCAGTTGGAGTAGAGGCCCTCGACGTCGGTAAGCACGATGAGCTTGCGGGCGCGCAGTGCCACTGCAATCGCGGCCGCAGCCGTGTCGGCGTTGACGTTCAGCACCGTGGTGGGGTCGTCGATGTCTGGAGCGACAGTGCTCACCACGGGAATGCGCCCTGCAGAGATGATGTCCTGAACCGCCGCAGGATTGACCTTCACCACGTCGCCAACCAGCCCCACGTCGATCTTCTCGCCGCCCACGAGCGCGTCGCGACGCTTGGCCTGCAGCAGCCCGGCGTCCTCTCCGGACAGGCCCACGGCAAGAGGGCCGTGGTCGTTGATCAGTCCCACGAGCTCGCGGGACACCTGGCCGGTGAGCACCATGCGCACTACGTCCATCGCCTCGGGCGTCGTGACGCGGAGCCCGCCCTTGAATTCGCTTTCGATGCCAAGCCTGTTGAGCATGTCGCTGATCTGCGGCCCACCGCCGTGGACCACGACCGGCTTGAGGCCCAGGAGGCGAAGGTGGACGATGTCCTGGGCGAAGGCGCGCTTGAGAGTGTCGTCCACCATGGCGTTGCCGCCGTATTTGATGACGACGACCGCGCCCTTGAACTCCTCGATCCACGGCATCGCGTCGATCAGCACGCTCACCTTCTGCTGCGGCGTGAGGTCGGGTGTGTCGATTAATTCACTCATGAGCTGTACGCACTGTTCTCGTGGACGTAGTCGTGGGTCAGGTCATTGGTCCACACCGTGGCTGTCGCGTCTCCAGCGTGAAGATCAATCACGATGTCCACGTCGCGGCCGCTCAGGTCGATGAGCGAGCGATCCTCGCCCACCCCGGATGCCTTGCACGCGTGGACCCCGTTGACCCACACGTCGAGGGCGGTGGCGTCAAAGGGAGCCACGTCCTCGGGGACCGTGCCTACAGCGGAGATGATCCGGCCCCAGTTCGGGTCCTTGCCAAAGATTGCAGCCTTGAAGAGGTTAGAGCGGGTCACGGCCCTCGCGACGGCCTCTGCGGCGTCCTCGTTCGTGGCGTTGACCACACGGATCGCGATGTCATGCTCGGAGCCCTCTGCATCCCGCAACAACTGCTGCGAGATGTCATGGGCCGCTTCGGTGAGCGCCTTCTGGAAGTCGGCGGGCGCCGGTTGAACACCCGATGCCCCCGAGGCCATGAGCACGACCGTGTCGTTCGTCGACATGCAGCCGTCGGAGTCAAGCCGATTCAGCGTGGTGCGCACCGCCTCGGTGAGGGCGATTTTGGCCTGCGCGGGGTCGATGACCGCGTCCGTCGTGATGACGCACAGCATCGTCGCCATTCCGGGAGCGAGCATTCCAGCACCCTTGGCCATCCCGCCGATGCTCCAGCCGTCCCCCTTGACCACTGTGGTTTTGGGAATGGAGTCGGTGGTCATGATGGCCTCTGCCGCGAGAGCCCCGCCCTCCGCGCCAAGCGCAGTCACGGCCGCGTCCACGCCAGCGAGCAGCATCGGCATCGGCAGTCGCAATCCGATAAGGCCCGTCGAACACACCGCGACATCGCCCGGCGAGACATCCCTGCCCGCCGCTTGCAGTGCGGCCGCGACACGCTCGGCCGTCGCGTGAGAATCGAGGAAGCCTTCAGGCCCCGTCGCGGCGTTCGCACCGCCGGAGTTCAAGATGACCGCGTCAACGCGCCCGTCCGCAACGACCTGTCGGCTCCACACGACGGGCGCGGCGACCACACGGTTCGACGTGAAGACTCCCGCTCCCACAAAGTCGGGGCCCTCGTTCAGCACGAGGGCAACATCCTTCTTACCGGACGACTTGAGGCCCGCGGTGACGCCAGCTGCCACGAAGCCAAGGGGGTGAGTAACAGTCATGTGCATAAGCATACATCACCATGCAACTAGATTCATGGGTTTTGCGCTCGGCGCGGCGAGGCCGCCTCAGGCTTTACGGAGCGAGCCCAAGCGTGGTCAAACCGGTGGTCTCGGGAAGTCCCAGGGCGACGTTCATCGACTGCAACGCGGCGCCGGCCGTGCCCTTGACGAGATTGTCGATCGCGCAGATTGCCACGACGCGTCCGGCCCGCTCATCAACAGTGACCTGGACGAGTGCGGTGTTTGCGCCCACCGTGAAGGCCGTTGCCGGCCACTGGCCCTCGGGCATCACGTGGACGAACGGCTCATCGGCATACGCGTCCACCCACGCCTTGCGTACGGCGGCGGCATCGGCCCCTGGCGCAAGAGGTGCGGTCACCGTCGCGAGGATGCCACGAGACATCGGCACCAGCACAGGGGTGAACGTCACGCGGGGGTTGATGGCCCCAGCCGACGCGAAGTTCTGCAGAATCTCTGGGACGTGGCGGTGAGTCCCACCCACCGCATACGGAGCCGCGGATCCGATGCCCTCGGCCGCGAGCAGGTGGTGAGCCGCCTTCTTGCCTGCACCCGAATATCCGACCGCAAGAGTCGCCACCACATCGGAAGGATCGACAACGCCGGCCGCGATTCCCGGCTGAAGAGCCAGCGTCACCGCGGTGACATTGCAGCCAGGCACGGCAATGCGCCTACTGCCAGGAATGACGCTCCGCTGAAGTCCGAACGGGGTCATCAGCTCCGGCATGCCATACGGCCACGTGCCCGCATGCTCGCCGCCGTAATACTCGGCCCACGCTTCGGCCGACGTCAGCCGATAGTCGGCTCCACAATCGAGAACCAAAACGTCGTTGGGAAGCTGGGCGGCAATCTCGGCGGACGCGCCGTGCGGGAGTGCCAGCACCACGACATCGTGACCTGCCAGGGTCTCGACCGTCGTGGGCTCGATCACCCGCGATGCGAACGGCGCCAAGTGCGGGTGGTGCGCGCCGATGGTGTCCCCCGCCGAGGAGTGCGCCGTGAGCGCACCAAACTCGACGTCGGGGTGAGCGCCAAAGACACGCATCACTTCACCGCCGACATATCCGGATGCACCCGCAATTGCCACCGTAATTGTCATATGCATAACTATACGCGAACATGTATGGAAATCTCACGCCTTCACGCGGCCGTCGCCCACGCGTCACATGACCGACACTCATGTCCGCCACAATGGATGCATGCAGAACCTACGGATGCGCCTCATGCGAGCGTCGGATGTTCCTGCCGTGACGGAGCTCAACAACTCGGCATACCCCGCCGTCTCCTTCCTCACGGAGGAGGCGATGGCGGCACTGTTTTCTCTGTGCGACATCTCGCTCGTGGCGATCAATCGAGAGAAGCGCATCACTGCGTTCCTGCTGAGCATCAACATGGGCAAGCCGTACGACTCGGAAAACTACCGCTGGTTCGAGACCCGCGGGGTGCGCCACCAATACATCGACCGCATCGTGGTGAGCGCCTCCGCCAAGGGAACGGGTATCGGCACGGCCTTCTACGAGTCCGTCTTCGCGCACGCTCGCCAATGCGGCGCGAACGAGGTCACCGCCGAGGTCAACCTGCGCCCGCCGAATCCGGGATCGATGGCCTTCCACGAGCGACTCGGGTTCCAGCGCCTCGCCGAACAGGAAACCAAGGAAGGCAGCATCAGGGTGGCGCTGCTCGCGCGATCGGTCTACTAGCCCTCGAGATCCTCCGCCCCACGTACGATCACGCCATGCGCATTCTTCTCATCGGCGGTACCGGACTCATCTCGTCGGCCATGGCCCGCGAGTGCGAACAACGCGGAGACGCCCTCACGCTCATCACACGCGGCGTTTCCGATGCCGCGAATCGACCAGGGTTGGCGACCGTCATTCACGCGGACGCCAAGGACCCCATCGCCCTGAGGTCGGCCCTCCGCGGTGCGCGCTTGCGCCGCGAACGCTGGGACGCCGTCGTCCAGTTCGTGGCATTCATGCCCGAGCAGGTCGCCGATGACGTGGTCACCTTCGCCCCCCTCACCGACCGCTACGTGCTCGTCGCGACCTCGGCCGCCTACGAAACGTTCGAGAGCTTCCATGCGCTCACCGAGGACACCCCACTCGTGAACACCGAGTGGGACTATGCCCAGCACAAGATCGCGTGCGAGGAGGCCTTGCGCGAGAACGCCCCCTCGGCCGGCCTCGGCTTCACGATCGTGCGCCCTGCCCATACCTACGGCGATGCCAAGATCCCCGCATTCACGGGCAATTCACGTCACCCCTGGACCTTGGTCGATCGCATGCGCCGTGGCGCAGACATCGTGGTTCCTGGCGACGGGACCGCCTTGTGGACGGTCACCCACGCGTCCGATGTGGCATCAGGCATCAGGGGATTACTCGACACCGAGGCGTCGCTTGGCCGCGCCGTGCACATCACGTCCGATGAGGCTCTCAGCTGGACGGGCCTCTATCGAACGATCGCCCACGCGGCGGGACTCAGTGACGAACAGTTCGAAAACCTCGTGGTTCACGTGCCCTCCGACGCCCTCGTGGCCGCGACCCCCACACAGGCGGGATCGATCAGGGGTGACAAGATGCACTGCGCCGTTTATGACACGTCGCTCGTGAAATCGCTCGTTCCCGGCTGGTCGGCGAAGACGACGTTCGCTGACGGTGTCGCCCAGGCGGTCGCCGCGTTCGAGGCGCAACCCGCGTGGCAAACCATTGACGACGACGCCAACGCCATGTTCGACCGGATCGGCGCGATCTATCGCGAGGCGTTGCAGGCTGCGGGTCACCCATAGTCCACCGCGCCATGGCATCGGCGACTCGCGTGTGGGAACCTATCCACATGTACCGAAAAGTTGCGGTTTCCCTGGCAGTAGCAACCCTCGCGATCGCGGGATGCTCAAGTCCGTCGGACGACGCCTCAACTGGACTGTCGCCATCGGCGTTCGTGACGGAGAGCGCGACAGCCGACGCACCCTCGCCCACCCCCTCGCCCTCACCCACCCCCACACCCGAGCCGGACGCCGCGCCGTCACCCGCCACGACCCCCGTAGCGGCTCAGGGTGACCCGTGCGCGGACCCGAACGTCAGCACGACTGGACTAGCGGGCATCGACTTCAACCGCTATGCGCGCATCTGCCTGGGAATGTCCTTTGCCGAGGCGTCGGCGGCGATGCCCGGACCTGCGGTCGCAGGCGAAGCGGAATGCCCGTGGTACGCGGTCGTGCTCGCGGTCGACGACCCGGGACTCTACGTGGCCGCGGTGTCGCGGCCCGATGACCCCGGAGCCGAAATCTTCCTCTTCCGCATGACGTGGCAAGCGGACCCGGCTGCGGCCGCGTCCTTTAGCGCCCCCGCTACCGCTTCCGGCATCTCGGTGGGGTCGACTCCAGGGGAGGTAAAGGCCGCGTATCCCCACGCGGTGAGCGTCGTGGTCGACGATCCCGCACGAGGCCCGCGCACTCAACTCATCGCATCCGGGCCGAACAACACGTCCCTCGTGTTCGATGTCACAGAGGGCCTGGTCACCGACATGTATTGGGGCACGGGCATCTCCCAGGGCGCCGCAGGCGAGCTCTGCGCGCTCTAGGACCCCCGCCCGCGGAGCGCCCCGGTTCACCTGACACGCCACACGGGGCCGTTCTTGGTTCCGCGCACGCGAGGTACAGTGGTGCCACAGTCGAATCGTTTCGATTGATTGTTGACGAACGAAGGAGTTCGCTGTGCGGGTGTTGTTCATTGGTGGCACGGGCTTGATTTCGTCGGCCGCCTCCCCTCTCGTCGTTGCGCGAGGACACGAGCTCACGCTCGTCAATAGGGGCACGTCGCATAGAGCGTCGGCACCCGAGGGCTCACGCTCGATCGTCGCCGACGTGCACGACACGGAAGCCTTCCGTGCGGCGATTCGCGCCGACGTTGCCGCGCACGGCGAATACGACTCGGTGGTCCAGTGGATCGGATTCGACCCCGACCACATCAGCGACGACATCGAGACGTTCGCGGGGATCACTAGGCAATACGTCTTCATCTCCTCGGCCTCCGCGTATGAGACGCCGCCAGGGTTTTACATCACGCGCGAGGACTCGACACCGCTCACGAACCCGTACTGGCAGTACAGCAGGGACAAGGCCGAGTCCGAGACGCGGCTACGCATCGCGTACGGGGAGACCGGCTTCCCGTACACCGTGGTGCGCCCGTCGCATACGTATGCCCAATGCGACATTCCGGCGGCCATCAATTCGTGGACTCACCCGTGGACCGTCGTTGACCGTATGAAGCGTGGCGCCCCCATCCTGATTCACGGTGACGGCACGAGCCTGTGGACCCTCACGGATCACCGCGACTTCGCCTTCGCCTTTGTCGGTCTGCTCGGAAACGAGAAGGCGATCGCAGAGGAGTTCCACATCACGTCGGATGACGTGCTGAGCTGGAACCAGATCTACGAGAGCATCGCAGGCGCCGCGGGGCTTGACCCCGAGCGGGTCTACGAGCAGACGCTATTCGTGCCCACGGACCTGCTCTCGCGATTCAATACGGACGCCTTCGAGGGACCACTCAAGGGCGACAAGGCCAATGCCGCGATCTTCGACAACTCCAAGGTGCGCGCGCTCGTTCCCGACTATGTGTCCCGGCATCGCTTCCAGGAAGGAATCCACGAGTCAATGGCGTGGTTCTTGGAGAAGCCCGAGCGCCAGACGGTCGACGCCGAAGCCAACGCACTCTACGACGACGTCGCCACCCGCTTCACGCGCGGCGTCGCCGCGATGTTCTCCTAGGACGCGGAACCCTTCATCGTCGCTTCGACGTGGTCCAGGAGCTTCTCCCACGCGTCGATGAACGACGCGACGCCCTCGTCCTCGAGTGTCGCGGTGATCTCGTCGAGCGAAACGCCCGCATCCGCGACGGCCGCGAGCGCGGCGCGTGCGAGGTCGAAGGTGCCGCTCACCGTGTCCCACTTGCCCGCAGGAGCGTCGCCGTGATCGGCCTCCGCCTCGAGAGTGGCCATGGGCATCGTGTTGACGACGCCGTCAGTGACGAGCTCGTCAACGTACATCGTGTCGGGGTAAGCGGGATCCTTCACGGAAGTCGACGCCCACAGCGGCCGCTGCGGCTTGGCGCCAAAGCGTGCGAGCCGCGCGAAGCGCTCGGAAGCCAGGGTGCGCTCGTGAATCTCCATCGCGAGCCGCGCGTTTGCGATCGCAGCGGTGCCACGTGCCGGGTGCCCCTCACCCAAGGCGGCATCCACCTTGGTGTCGACCCTGCTGATGAAGAACGAGGCGACCGAGCGGATTGAACTGATGTCGATTCCCTCGTCAAACGCTTTCTGAAGGCCGTCCAGGTAGGCGTCGATGACCTCGCGATAGCGGTCAAGGGCGAAGATCAGCGTCACGTTGACGCTGATGCCCTCAGCGATCGCCGCGGTAATCGCGGGAAGACCCTCACGCGTGGCGGGGATCTTGATCATGACGTTGGGGCGGTCGACGAGCCACCAGAGTTGGCGAGCCTCGGCGATCGTGGCCTCGGTTTTCCTGGCGAGGCGAGGGTCGACCTCAATCGACACCCTTCCGTCCATCCCGCCCGACGCGTCGTAGGCGGGACGCAAGGCATCACACGCCTCCCTCACATCGGCCGTGGTAATCATGCGCACCGCTTCGCCGACGTCTACCCCGCGCGCGGCGAGGTCGCGAATCTGGGGGTCATAGGCATCGGAGCCCGAAACAGCCTTCGCAAAGATGCTGGGGTTGGTGGTGACCCCCACGACGTGGCGGTTCGCGACGTCGTCCGCGAGCGCCCCCGAGGCGAGACGATCGCGACTCAACTCATCCAGCCAGATCGACACGCCTGCGTCGGTGAGGGCCGCGAGGGGAGAAGTGTGGGCCTGGGTGTCGGTCATCCTGTGCTCCTTTGAAAAAGAGGACGGCATCGTCACGAGAACTTCTCGCGCCGGCCAGCGTCGAACCCTTCACAAGGGCAACGTCCGGGGAGCGGGGAAGGATTCCCTGCCACGGCGAACACTCCCGAATCAAGCCACGGGCGAACGTGGTGGCGAGCGGCCACTGCGGCGCATACTGTCGAAGGGCGGGCGTCACGTCCGTTGCTCAGTCCCCGAGCACGCCTCGAAAGGAGGCCCATGACCGCCCCCAAAGCCCACGCCGACGCACTCGTCTTTTTTGGCGCAAGCGGCGATCTCGCACGTAAACAGATCTTTCCGGCTCTCCACGCGATGGCCGCCGCAGGCGAACTGAACGTGCCGATAGTCGGAGTCGCCTCATCAGGGTGGAGCGGTGAGGACCTGCGCGAGCGTGCCCGCGAGTCGGTCCTCGCCCACGGCGGCACCGACGACGAAGCCTTCGCCCACCTCGCGAGCCTGCTCACCTACGTGGACGGCGACTATCGCGACGAATCTACATTTGTGCGTCTGCGCGACGCGCTAGGAGGCGCCAAGCATCCCGCGCACTACCTCGCGATTCCGCCGTCGCTCTTTGGCACGGTGATTGCGGGCCTCAAGGGTGTGGGGCTCCACGAGGGCGCCCGCGTCATCGTCGAGAAACCGTTCGGCCGCGACCTCGAATCCGCGCGCGAACTCGATGTCGTGGTCGCAAGCGCCTTTCCCGAGGAGTCGATCTTCCGGATCGACCACTACCTTGGCAAGGACGAGATCATGAACCTCCTGTATTTCAGGTTCGCCAACTCGTTCCTCGAGCCCGTGTGGAACCGCGATCACATCGACCACGTCGAGGTCACGCTTGCCGAGGACTTTGGCGTGCAGGGACGAGGCGCGTTCTATGAATCCGCCGGCGCGCTGCGGGACGTGGTCGAGAACCATATCTTCCAGATCGTGGCGCTTCTCGCGATGGAGCCCCCGGCCTATCAGGGGTATGCGGCGGTCCAGCAAGCCAAGGAGTCCGTGTTCCGTTCGATGAGGCCCCTCGAGCCATCGTGCCTCGTGCGGGGGCAGTTTGACGGGTATCGCGACGAGGAGGGAGTGGCCGCCGATTCGGATATCGAGACGTTTGCGGCCGTGCGCCTCTTCATCGACTCGTGGCGATGGGAGGGCGTGCCATGGCTGCTGCGCACGGGCAAAATGCTCCACGCCACCGCGGGCGAGGTGATGGTGTTCTTCAAGCGTCCGCCGCAAGTGCTCTTTGACGATTCCCGCGACGGCGAGAACTCGAACTACCTGCGCTTTCGCTTGTCTCCCATCTCGGAGATTGCGCTCGCTGCACGCGTCAAGACCCCCGGCGAGGAGTTCACAGGGACGCAACAGGAGTTTGTACTCCACACCGAGAGCCCGCTCGAAAGGGCACCCTATGAGCGGCTGCTTGCGGGGGCGATGGCGGGCGACAGTGCCCTCTTCACCTCGCGGGGCTCGGTCGAGGCGGCATGGCGCGTGGTCGACGACGTGTTGGTCCACCACGACGCGGCCCTGCCGTATGCGCCCGGAACCTGGGGGCCTGCCGAGGCCGATGCGCTCGCGGCGCCGTGGGGAGGATGGCATCAACCGGCCGTCTCCCCCACCCCATCACCTACAGCCACCGCCTCACCCACTGCCCAGACCACCGCCCAGACCACTGCTCAGACCACTGCTCAGGAGAAGTCATGATTACGGATACACCCCTGCAAATCGGCATGGTGGGACTCGGGCGAATGGGAGCGGGCCTCTCGAGGCGCCTCATGAAGGACGGTCACACGGTCGCGGTCAACGACGTGAGCATCGAAGCCGTTGATGCGCTCGCCTCCGAGGGCGCGATTGCCGTTCATGACCTGGCAGGATTCGCGGTCGCCCTCGAAGCCCCTCGCACCGTGTGGGTCATGGTGCCAGCTGGCGACATCACAAATCACGTCATCGCGGCGCTCTCCAAGGTCCTCTCGCCCGGCGACACGATCATCGACGGCGGCAATACCTACTACCGCGACGACCTGCGCCACGCGATGGAGCTCGCCGATGCGGGCATCGGCCTCGTTGACGTGGGAACGTCGGGCGGTGTGTGGGGGTTCGAACGCGGCTTTAGCCTCATGATCGGGGGCGACAACGCGAATGTCGAGCGGCTCACGCCCATCTTCCGCACTCTCGCCCCTGGACTTGAGGCGGAATCGCGCACTCCAGGAAAATCGGGCTCTCCGTTGCCTGGAGAAGAGGGCTGGCTGCATTGCGGGCCCGTCGGCTCGGGCCACTTCGTGAAGATGGTGCATAACGGCATCGAATACGGGCTCATGGCCGCATACGCGGAGGGATTCAATCTGCTCAAGGCCGCCAATGCTGGCACCCCAGGGACCCCAGCATTTGAGGCCCAGACCGCACCCATGTCCAACCCAGAGTTCTATCAATACGACCTCAACGTCGACCAAATCGCCGAAGTGTGGCGGCGCGGATCGGTCGTTGGATCGTGGCTGCTCGACCTCACCGCGGAGGCGCTGCACACGTCACCAGACCTCGCCGAGTTCTCTGGACACGTTGCGGACTCTGGCGAGGGCAGGTGGACGTCGATCGCCGCGATCGACGAGGGCGTTCCGACGCCGGTACTGACCACTGCCCTGTTCTCGCGTTTCGCGTCACGCGACCTCGATGCATACGCGGAGAAGGTGCTCAGCGCGATGCGCAAGGGCTTTGGCGGACACGCGGAGAGCAAACCCACGGGAGAGTAGATCTTCGAAGCCAAGACAAACGTCCCGGAGGACTTGGCCCTAAGGACGGCAAACTTTGGGTAAAGTTTGGGTTCGGGCACCCGCATCTGCCCCCGTTGCAAGGGAGCACAAGTGAGCGCCATCGTCGAGACCGTTATCCCCCTCAATGTCAATATGCCTGCGGCCGTCCGCGCTGCTATTGACGCGAGCCCCCGCGTGGTGGTTCCCGCGACACGCGCCGACCTCTACAAGCTGGCGCTAGCTCCCGACGGCAGCGCAATCTTTTCGGTGGACTACGAGGCAAATGGCGAAACCGTGACCGAGGCGACCGTCACGCGCTGTCGCAACGGCATCGCCGTGAACTACCCCGAGGACTACATGCGCAGGCGGGATCCCAAGTGCATGCTCATCGCGGACGACCGCCCCACCGACAAGGACCGCTACATCGACCGCTTCGGCGAGAGCTTTGATCGCGTCAAGCAGGAGACTCTCGACTGGTTGGGCACGCAGGAACTCGTCGTGGTGCCGTTCAAGGCGGGCGCGCTCACGTTCGGATCACCCTCGCTGGCCGTGATGCCGCTCAACTCGGCATTCTTCGCGCTCACGCTCATGGACCTCCAAGGCTGGACCACATTCGAGGAACTGGGCGCCTACACCCCGCGCTCGATTCTGTACGTCGCCCCCCCATTCCGGCAGACGCACTACGAGGGCAAGCAGGTGGTGGTCCACGACCGCACCGAGTCGCTCCACGAGATCTTCGCGTACAACCTTTACCCGGGCCCGAGCGCCAAGAAGGGCGTCTTCTCGGTGCTGCTCGACGTGGGCGAGCAAGAGGGCTGGATCACCGCCCATGCCTCGTCCGTGCGGGTCACCACGCCTTACGACAACGAGACCATCGTGATGCACGAGGGCGCCTCGGGCGGCGGCAAGTCCGAGATGTGCCAAGACCTGCGCCGCGAGGACGACGGCCGCATCCTGCTTGGCACGAACGTGGTGAGCGGCGAGCCGTACTACATCACGCTGAGCGAATCCTGCGAGCTCGACCCCATCACCGACGACATGACGCTGTGCTACCCCTCCGTCCAGACCGGAGACGGCCGCATGGTGGTCGCCGACGCCGAGGACGGCTGGTTCGTGCGCGTCGACAACCTCAAGGAGTACGGCGCAGACATCTACTTCGAGCGCGCCGTGATTCACCCCAAGCAGCCGCTCGTGTTCTTCAACATCGACGGCGCGCCCGACGCGACCGCGCTGCCGTGGGAGCACACGCTCGACTCCACCGGCAAGCCGTGCCCGAATCCCCGCATCGTGATCCCCCGCTCGAGCATCCACCGCATCGTGAACACCCCCGAGGCCGTCGACGTACGCACGTTCGGCGTGAGGATGCCTGCATGTACCTCGGATAACCCGACGTACGGCATCATGGGCATGACCCAGTTCGTGCCGCCGTCGATCGCGTGGCTCTGGCGCCTTATTGCCCCGCGCGGCGACAAGAACCCGTCGATCGGCGAGGCGGCCGACGCGGTCAAGACGCTCTCGCACGGCGGCATGGTGGCCGAAGGCGTCGGCTCCTATTGGCCCTTCTCGACGGGCACCAAGGTGGCCGCCGCCAACCTGCTGCTTAAGCAGATCCTCGAGTTCAACCGCACGCGCTTCGTCCTCACGCCCAACCAACACATTGGCGCGTATCACGTCGGGTTCTCCGCTGAGTGGCTGACACGCGAATGGATCGCGCGCAAGGGCGCTGGCCGCATGCGTGCCGACCAGCTCGAGCCCGCGCGGTGCTCCCTATTTGGCTACGCGCCCAAGGAGATCACGCTCGACGGCCAGCCCGTGCGCCGCACGCTGCTTCGCCCCGAGACGCAGTCCGGCGTTGGCATTGAAGCGTATGACGCCGGCTGCAAGATTCTCACGGGCTTCTTCAAGTCCGAACTGCAGCAGTTCATGACCGATGACCTGGACCCGCTTGGGCGCCAGATCATCGAGGTCTGCTTGCGCGACGGTTCGCTCGAGGATTACGAAGCCCTCACCCCGATGTTCCTCTAACGGCGGGTCTCGATCGCGGGGCGTCCGCAAGGGCGGCTCGCGGTCGATTCCCTACCCGTGCGAGCGCGCCATCATGACGACCCCGTGCGAGCACGGGCCGTGATCACGCCTGCGTACGGGCCCGCGAACGGATCGGGGTCGCCGTCACCGCGCACCCATAACCGCGAGACGTTTCCGTCGAGATACAGGGCATCGTCGCACCCGAGCTCGTCGGTGAAGAGGGTCGCAAAGTCATAGAAGTTGGTGAGACCCGACGACAGCGCGAGGTATACGGTCGCGCCGTCCGGGCTTACCCCCACTCCGGAGCGAAGGGCCATGTTCGTGGAACCCTGCCTGAACTCAGGGTGAATCACGCCGCCCAGTACGAGTGCCGGTCCGGATTGGGTCGCGAACTCGACGCCCTCCGGGTCATAGGAGGTGGAGTCGACGACGGCCGCGGTGCCATCCGACCTGATCTCAAAGACTCCATTGGGCTTGAGATGGAAGTTTCCCGCGCCATCAGCGAGATTGAGGGACCGCAGCTCCGCGCCATCGGCGACCAGCAGGCCCCCTGGTGAAAGCCCCGGCGTATAGATTCCCGCATTCGTCGCGACCGCGATGAGCGGATCCGCGACGACGTCGGCAAGCATCGTGCCCCGCTCGTCCTGGCCCCAGTCGACGCGCACCTCCCATTGCGCCAGGGGAAGGCTCACGACCTCATACCGTATGCCGGCATGTTCGACGATGCGCGCGTCGGGGATCGCGGGGGCGGACACGGATGGCGACGCAGTAGGCGACGTGACGGCCTCATCAGGAGTCCCGAGTGTGACCGTCGCGATGATCAGATCGCCATCGCGCTCCCCCACGACGCCGCAACCGGTAGCCAAGAACATCGACACGAAGACCGCAATGGCGGCGGCGAAACGCGGCACATCGGGCATGGACCCCAGCATAAGTGAGTCGCGAACGACCCCCGGGCCGCGCTTCCTTCCGCCTACACTGGCGCCATGGCCGTCACCGACCTGAGCACCGCAACGCAGGACTACCTCAAGTGCGTCTGGACGCTCCAAGAGTGGTCGGAGGGCGCGGTATCGATGACCGCCCTTGCAGAGCGCCTGGGGGTCCGCACGTCGACCGCATCGGACGGGATCAAGAAGCTCGCGGAGCAAGGCATGGTCGATCACGTCGCCTACGGAGGCATCACCCTCACCGAGGCGGGAACCCGCCATGCCGTCGCGATGGTGAGGCGACACCGACTGCTCGAGACCTATCTGGTGACGACGCTGGGTTACGGATGGGACGAGGTGCACGACGAGGCCGAGGTACTGGAACACGCGATCTCGGATCGCATGGTCGATGCCATCGATAGCCTGCTCGGTCACCCCACCCGCGACCCTCACGGCGACCCGATTCCCTCTGCCGAGGGCGCCGTCCACCTTCCCGATGCGGTTCCCCTCACCCATGCGAGTCCCGGCCCCGCGACCGTGGTGCGCATCTCCGACGCGGATCCCGAACGCCTGCGCCGCTTCGCCGATGCGGGGTTGACGCTGGATGCGTCGGTTGAGGTCGGCGCCCAGGGTGCGTTTCACATCGGCGGGCGAGCATTCACTATGGAGAACGACGACCCGGCAGCGGTCTGGGTCACGCGCGAGCGCGACTAGCGGCACGAGAGGCCCCCGTGGAACTCAGCCGCTCGAGAACGTGATTGCCAACAGCGCCAGGTTCAGCGCCACGATGAGGGCCACGACCGCCCACGCAATGGCGCGCACGGTCGCCTTCGAGGCATGGTCCCCCATCACCTTGCGCGAATTCGTAAGCCTCACGAGCGGGATGAGCGCAAACGGTATCCCCAGGCTCAGGACCACTTGGCTCAACACCAACGCGTAGGTCGGGTCGGCGCCGACTCCGAGAACAATCAGCGCGGGAATCAGGGTCAGCAGCCGGCGCACCAACAGGGGAATGCGCTTCTTGAGGAGGCCGCCCATCACGACGGCCCCCGCATATGCGCCTATCGAGGTCGAGGCGAGCCCCGAGGCGAGAAGGCCAATCGCAAAGATGACGCCGATCGCGGGCCCAAGAGAGTCGACGATCGCCCGGTGGGCTCCGGAAATGGTGTCCGTGCCGCCGACGCCCCGCAACGACGCCGCCGCGAGAAGGAGCATGGCGATGTTGACCGAGCCCGCGATGATGAGCGACCAGAACACGTCAAGCTTGGTCGCGCGCAGCAGACGCGGAAGACGGGAGAGGTGCTGAGCGGCAGCCTCGGACGTCGAGTCGGCGAGCGACGCGGCCCCTAGGCAGTCGTCTGGACGCTGACCATCGGGACCGAAGCACGGCAAGTGACGGTCTCGCGACAGGGCGGAGTGAAGGTAGATCGCATGCGGCATGACCGTGGCGCCCAGCATGGAGGCGGCGAGCACCACGGTGCCTGCCCCGTCGAAGCGCGGCACAAGACCGCCTGCGGCTCCCACCCAGTCCACTGGGCTCACGAAGAGCCCCGCAAGGAACCCGAAGGCGATGACGACGAGCAGCCCGATGATCACGAACTCAAATGGCTTTTGGCCTCGGCGCGTCTGGATCGCGAGCAGCGCCATGGAGACGGCGCCGGTGATCAGGCCGCCCCACACCAGCGGGAGATCGAAGAGGAGGCTCAGCGCGATGGCACCGCCAACGACCTCGGCCACGTCGGTGGCCGCGGCGACCACCTCGGCCTGAACCCAGAACGAGAGTCGCTGCCAGCGGCCCATCCGCGCCCCAAGCAACTCGGGCAAGGACCTGCCCGTGACCAGGCCCAGTTTGGCGCTGAGATATTGAACTAGGACGGCCGTGGCGTTCGAGGCCACGAGAACCCACACAAGAAGGTAGCCGTGGGCGGCACCCGCGGTGAGGTTTGCCGCCACATTGCCGGGATCGACATAGGCAATCGAGGCCACAAAAGCGGGGCCGAGCAACCTCCACAGCCCGCGCTCGGGCCTGACCTTTGCCGCATGGTCTGGCGACAGCACACCATTGTTCGGCACACCGAACAAACTACCACCGGCGTCGGCCGCACCCAAAAGAGGGGGCGACCGACCGACGGTCTACGTGTGCGCGGAGCGGACTAGCGAAAGCTGTGTACTAACGCGTGCGGCGGTTCGCTGACGAGTTCGAGGAGAACGACGCGGCGTTCGCGAAGCCGTTGCCCGAGCGGGCAGCCCGGGGCGCACCCGAACGCTGCGCGGCGGGGCGACCCGTTCCGGTACGGGGCGCACTCGACCTGTCCGAAGACGAACGGTCGGATGCGGGACGGTGCTGACCGTGCTCACCCTCGGGACGAGCGTGGCGATCCTGGCCGGACCGGCCCTGACCGCGCGACTGTCCATTGCGGGGCTGACCCTGACGCGGGCCTGCACCCCTGCGCTGACCCTGACCGACGGGACGAATCGCCACCTCGGCGGGCCTCACGTAGGCAGCAACTTCGCCCACGAGCGACTTGACCTGAGAGGAGTCGGCGCTCACGGCCTGCGGGCGCACCGAGATGTTCGCCTTCTTCAGCAGCTGATCGGTTTCGCGACGCTGCTCGGGCAGCACCACCGTGACCACGTCACCAGCGGAGCCCGCGCGAGCAGTACGGCCCGAACGGTGCAGGTACGCCTTGTGCTCGGCCGGCGGGTCCACGTGAACCACGAGTTCGACGTTGTCGACGTGGACGCCACGTGCCGCAACGTCCGTGGCGACGAGGACTCGGTGCGAGTCGCCCTGGAACAGGGCGAGGTTGCGGTCGCGCTGAGCCTGCGACAGGTTGCCGTGCAGGTCAACCGCGGGGATTCCCGCCTCGTTGAGCTGCTTGGCAAGCTTCTTGGCCTGGTGCTTGGTGCGCATGAAGAGAATGCGGCGACCGGTGCCGGAAGCGAGAGCCTGAACCACCTGACGCTTGGCGTCAGTGCCACTCACGTGGAACAGGTGGTGAGTCATGGCGTCGACATGGCTGTCGACATCGTCAACGGAGTGGGTGATCGGCGCATCGAGGAAGCGGCGAACGAGCTTGTCGACGCCGTTGTCGAGCGTCGCGGAGAACAGGAGGCGCTGGCCGCGCTTGGGCGTAGCCTCCATGATGCGCGTGACGCCGGGAAGGAACCCGAGGTCGGCCATGTGGTCGGCCTCATCGAGAACCGTGATCACGACGGAGTCGAGGTTCACGTGGCGCTGCTTCATGAGGTCCTCGAGGCGACCGGGGCAGGCCACGACGATATCGACGCCTGCGCGCAGTGCGCGCTCCTGGCGCTGCTGGCTCACGCCACCAAAGATCGTGGCGACGCTCAGGCCATAGGCCTTGGCGAGCGGCGCGATGACGGCTTCGATCTGGGTGGCGAGCTCGCGCGTCGGCGCAAGCACGAGGGCACGGGGGTGACCCGGGCGGGCCCTGCCGCCGCTACGACCAAGGCGAGCGACCATCGGAAGTGAAAACGCGAGCGTCTTGCCGGAGCCCGTCTTGCCGCGGCCGAGAACGTCGCGACCGGCGAGCGTGTCGGGGAGGGTGTCCTCCTGGATGGGGAACGCGTTGGTCTTGCCCTCGCGTTCGAGCACATCGGTGAGTTGAACGGGCACGCCAAGTTCGGCGAAAGATGTAGACAAGGTGAAAGGTGCCTTTCGGGCAGGGTGCCGGGCGCGCCTGAGCGCTTTCCGTGACTGTCACGGCACCGGCAGTGGTGGCGAATCGCGAAGGTGTTCGCGTTCGTTCGCCGAAGAGAAATTCTACGAGCCGCGCCACCCTAAGGGCTGTTGCGCTGGCGAGAAGGAGAAACAATCTGCGACGCAGGAGGACCTGGGTTGGTCCTGCATGTGACCTAAGCGTAACAGACAGGGACCTAGACCCGACGAGACCCGCTGACGTAGGCTCGAACAACGGCGGCGCGCCACTGGGACCTTCGCCACTTCCGTGAGGCGAGAACCATCCTTAGGGTCGTTCTGACGTAAGTCGTCCCCTGAGTTTTCGTCGAAACCCTAGCTGGCACGAGGTCCCCACATTGGCTGTCCCCGCGTATCCCGTCCCTGCCGACGAGGCAGGCAGGCAGCGCGCCCTCGAGCGGTACGCGATTCTTGACTCGCCCCCCGAGCGGTTTTACGACGACGCGGCAACGCTCGCCGCGGCGATTTGCGGCACCCCCATCGCGATGGTTTCCCTCATCGACAATGATCGCCAGTGGTACAAGGCGAAGGTTGGAGTGGACACCACCGAGACCTTTCGCAAAGACGCCTTCTGCGCCCATACGATCATGACTCCTGACACCACCCTCGTGGTGTCAGATGCGGTGCTCGACAAGCGCTTTTCCGGAAGCGCCCTTGTCACCGACAACCCCCACATCCGCTTTTATGCGGGCGCACCATTGGTCACGCCGGAGGGATTCTCGCTCGGCGCGTTGTGCGTGATCGACACCACGCCACGCGAGATCACGCCCGCGCAAACAGCCGCCCTCGAGTCCCTGGCCCGCACCGTGTCGGCACACCTTGAACAGCGGCGCCACATCGCAGACCTTGAGCGCTACATCCTTGAGAAGGACGCTCAGGTCGAGGCGCTCGAGGACTATCAGCGCGAGCTCGAGCAGGCCTCGAGTCGATATCGGGAGGAATCCCTCATCGACACCGTCACTGGGGGCCCAAACCGTCGCGCGTGCGAATTGCACCTTACGGATGAGCACGAGCGCGCCATGAGGTACCACACGCCGTATTCGCTGCTGATGCTAGATATCGATAACTTCAAGGACGTCAATGACCTGCACGGCCACAGCGAGGGCGACACCGTGCTCTCGATGGCGTGCCGGATCCTGCACATGTCGCTCAGGCCGAGCGACTTCCTTGGGCGACTCGGCGGAGACGAATTCGTGGCGATCCTTCCGCACACGGACCCGGAGGGGGCTCGCATCATCGCGGAGAGAATGCGACGCGCCATTTACACGGCATCATGGACCACGGCCTTTCCCGTCACCGTGAGCATCGGCATCGCGTACTGGAACGGCGGAGCGGACTCCGCTCAAGAGGTGCTCGAGCGCGCCGACGAGGCCCTGTACTTGTCTAAAGATTCCGGCCGCAACACCGTGTCAGGGCCGCGCGACTCACTGTTCTAGAGACTCCCCACGGTCATCGCTCGCTGAGCCGCGGGACGGCCCCTCAGAAGAGCGCGAGCTCGGTTGGAGCCGTGGTCACGGGCGCATCTGTTTGGCCTGCCGTTGCTCGAATCGGTGCAGGATGGACCCTCGAGACGCGCCACTCCCCGTGCGCGTCGCGGGCTTCGGCGCGGTGGATCTTCCCGTCTGACGCCGCTTCCCCATCACTCCGCCGCAGCCCGTTCGCCGCGATGAGTGGGCGAATACGAGCAGACAGCTGCCGGCGGTATGCCGCAGGAGCGTTGGCCCCGTCGCCAAACAGGGCGCGATAGCGCGGCGTCAGATCGGGGCGGTGGGCATTGAGCCACGCGGCGTACCACTCCTTCACGCCGGGCCTCAGGTGCAGCGCCGTGTAACTCACCGACGTGGCCCCCGCGTCTTTAATCAGCGACAGGCCGCGATCAAGCTGGTCCTCGGAGTCGGTCAGGAACGGCAAGATCGGCATCATGAAGACTGAGACGTCGAAGCCCAAGTCGGCTGCCGCCCTGACGGTGGCCAACCGCGCAGCGGCCGTCGGGGTGCCAGGCTCCATGGTGGCCTGGAGCTCGTCATCGAAGATGGCGATCGACATCGCCAGCTGCACCTCGACGGAGCTCCGCGCGGCTACCAAGAGGGGCAGGTCGCGCCGAACCATCGTTCCCTTGGTGAGAATCGAGAACGGCGTGCCGGAGTCGGCAAGCGCGGAGATGATTCCAGGCATCAACCTGTAGCGACCCTCGGCCCTCTGATAGGGGTCGGTATTGGTGCCAAGCGCGACATCCTCGCGGGCCCACGAGGCGCGGCCGAGCTCACGACGCAGCACCTCGGCGACATTCACCTTCACGATCACCTGGCTGTCGAAATCGCGGCCAGCATCGAGATCGAGGTAGCGGTGACTCGTGCGAGCAAAGCAGTACACGCAGGCGTGGGAGCATCCCCTATACGGGTTGATCGTCCATGCGAACGGCATGGGCGCGCCGGCCGGAACCTTGTTGAGCGCGCTCTTGGCCGCCACCTCGTGAAAGGTGATGCCATCGAATTCTGGCGTGCGAACCGAGCGGATGAGATTACTCAGTTTGACGAGACCCGGAAGGGCCTCGGGCTCCTCGGCCGCCAACGTCTGACCATCCCATCGCATGCCCTCATTCGAACAGGTGTTCGAGCGAAGGTCAAGTGCGACACGTCGGAGTCCGCTTGCCAACTGCTCCTAGCGCGCGGCGACGAGCAGCGTCGCAACCTCGTCCGCGGCGGGCACCCTGCCGCTGACCAGCACGTGCTCATTCACCACGAGACCGGGCGTCGACATGATTCCGTATGCGGCGATTTCGGCGTAGTCGGTGATCTTCTCGACCGTGGCATCGGTGATGCCCGTGGCCGCGAGGGCCTCCTTGACGTTGGCTTCGAGGCGGACGCAATTGGCGCAACCGGAGCCGAGGACCTTGATGTTCATGGTGTTCTCCTTGTAGTGAGAGTCGCTGTAGTGAGAGTCGCTGTAGTGAGAGTCGCTGTAGTGAGAGTCGCTGAGGTGAAGATCTATTACGTAAGGATCGCGTTGAAGAGATAGCCGACCGCGATGATTCCGACGGCGACGACGCCCGCGAAGGCTCCCAGCAAGGGGAGTTTGAGGACGCGCTTGAGCAGGACCATCTCGGGCAAGGACAGGGCGACGACGCTCATCATGAACGCGAGCAGGGTTCCCATGGGGACCCCCTTGTCCGCGAGCGCCTCGATGAGCGGGAGGGCTCCCGCCGCGTTCGAGTAGAGCGGCACGCCCAGCCCGACGGCCACGAGCACACCGAGGGGGTTGTCCGGCCCCGCGTGGGCCGCGAAGAAGTCGGAGGGGACCCAGCCGTGGATGACCGCGCCGAGGCCAACGCCTATCAGCAGATAGGGCCACACCTTGCCGAGGATTTCGCGCACCTCTTGGAGGCCGATGCGCACGCGCAATTGCGGGGACATGTGGTTGTCCACGCCTGCGCCCGCGTTCGCGGTGACCAGAAGGTTCTGCTTGAGAACGAACGGCTCGACCCAGCGCTCGACGCCCATGCGCCCCAGCACCCACCCTGCGACGATCGCAATGGTGAGCCCTGCCGCGACGTAGAGCAGCGCGATGTTCCATCCGAAGGTGGTCCACAGCAGGCCGATCGCGATCTCGTTCACCAGGGGCGATGCGATGAGGAAGCTCAGCGTCACGCCGATGGGCACGCCCGCACCAACGAACCCGATGAACGCGGGAACCGCGGAACACGAGCAGAACGGGGTGGCCACTCCGAGGCCAGCGGCCATGACGTTGCCGACGCCCTCGCGCTTGCCTCCCAGCAGGGCGCGCGTGCGCTCGATCGTGATGAACGTGCGCAGCACACCCACCACAAAGATGATGCCCGTGAGGAGCAGCGCGATCTTGGTGGTGTCGTACAGGAAGAAGTGCAGGGCCGATGCCGGGCGGGTCTCAGAATCGAGCCCGACGCGGTCGAACAGGAGCCAGTCCCACATGCGCTCGTTGAGTGCATACGCCCCGAACCACGCCGCCACCGCGACCACGCCGACGAGGCCGATGCCGCGCTTGGTTTCAGGCAGGCGTTCCACGATGGTCATCGCGTTGCCTCGGCCATCTGATCGGGCACCGCGCAAGACTCGCCCGCGCCCGCACCCACGCGCGGCGCGCCGGGAAGGGCTGTGGGAAGGGCTCTCGCCAACCGATCGGCGGCGTCCGCAGCGATCGAGTAGTCGATCCACTTGCCGCGCCGCGCCGAGGTGACGAGACCAGCCTCGCGGAGCACCTTGAGGTGGTAGCTGAGCACATTGGGGGCGACGTCGGCGACTGGTTCGATCTCGCAGGCGCAGCGCGTGCCTGACGACGCGAGCGTTGCGAGGATGCGCCAGCGCGTGGGCTCGGTCGCGGCGGCGAGGAGGTCCACGGCATCGGATTCGCTTGCGGGCGCACAGCGGGGCATTGTCATTTCGATCACCATCGAAGTGTCCCGCGTGCGCAAATGCTCAGTCAGAGACCTAGGTCCCGGTGCGCATCAATCCCCTCGGCTCACTAAGTCACGCCTCACTCCATCGTGTCGCGCTACATCACACCGTGATATATTCAGGACATGGCGGACCTCAAAGAAGAACTCAGCGAGACGATGTACTGCATCCTCCTGTCACTGCGCGATGAGCGGCACGGCTACGGGATCATCCAACACGTGGCCGACTTCACCGCGGGACACGTCCAATTAGGCGCAGGCACCGTCTACACGAGCCTCAAGAAGCTCGAGCGCGCGGGGTGGATAGACCGCACTCGCACCGAGGACCGCAGACACTACTACGCACTCACCGACCGCGGCACGAGGGCGCTTGCCGAGCAAACGCAGCGCATCGAACGCCTCCACGCCTACGGAAGGGGCATCGCATGACCCGTCGCACCGCTTGGTTCGCAGCCTTTCTCAACCCCACGCCCACCAAGCTTGAGGACTGGCTGGAGCTCCAAGCCTCGCTGGGGTGGGAGCCGCGCGACCTGGACGACATGAGCGCCATCCGTATGCACTTGCACGCAGCCAAGCCCGCCAAGGTGCGCTACGTCGTTGACCCGCAGCAAAGCGTTGACGACTCCTATCGCGCCACCTACGAGGACGCGGGATGGCATCACGTGGGAGAACTATCGAGCCTTCAGGTGTGGAGCCGCCGCTACAAGGGCGCCCGGCCGGAGGCGTTCACCGACAACACGAGTCGCGACGCGAGGGATCGGCGCCTCGCCTGGGTCACGGGCGTATTAGGCGCCCTCGTGCTGGCTGGCGCCGCAGTCCGCGTGGCATTCGGCGTCGCGGGAGCGGGAGCGTCCTCCGAGGACTGGCCGCTCGAGGCGGGCCTGCTTGCGCTCATCGGCCTGCCCCTGGTGGCAGTCACCGCCGTCCTCGTGCGACGGCCCAGGACGTGATATTGTCTCAACTGTGATTGAGGCATCTCGGGCGCACGCCCATGCCGCGCTGGCCGAGCCGCGCCGGCTCGCCATCGTCGACGCCTTGGCCCTTGGGGATCTTTCGCCCGGCGAGCTCTGCGAGCGGACGGGTCAGTCATCCAACCTCTTGGCCCACCACCTGGGCGTCCTCGAGTCCTCCGGACTGGTACGCAGGCGCCGCTCAGACGGCGACGGCAGACGCGCGTACCTGACCCTGGCGTGGGAGAACCCGATCGTGGCGGCGACCGCGGCCCAGGGTGCCGCACCGACGGGCGCACGCGTCGTCTTTGTGTGTTCGGCCAATTCGGCGCGCTCCCAAATGGCCGCGAGCCTGCTCGCCCGCTCCTCGGACTCCCCCGTCGCGTCGGCAGGCACGTCGCCAGCTGAGGCTATCCACCCCCTTGCTGTGGCGGAGCTAGCGCGCCACGGCCTCGCCCCCCTCGCACCCGCGCCGGCATCGGCCGCCGACGTCGTCGTCGCAGATAGGGACATCGTGGTGGCCGTGTGCGACAACGCGTACGAAGACCTGGGGCCCCTCAACGTGGCTCTGCACTGGTCGGTTCCCGACCCCGCCGCCGGCAACGCCGACGCCTTTGGCAAGGCATTCGCCGATCTCACCCCCCGCATCGCCCGTCTCGCAGACGCCCTCAGCAACGGATAGGAATCATGACAGACCACACCTCGCAGGCCCCCATCCCCGCCGAAGACGACGCCCGCCCCGCCGTGCTCTTCCTGTGCGTCAAGAACGGCGGCAAGTCCCAAATGGCGCTCGGCTGGTTCAAGGCGCTCGCAGGCGACCGCGCCGTCGCGTGGTCGGGAGGCTCCGAGCCTGGCAAGTCACTCAGCGCCACTGCGGTCGAAGCCATGAGCGAGAAGGGCATCGACATCACGGGCGAGTACCCCAAGCCGTGGACAGACGAGCGCCTGCGCGCCGCCGACGTGGTGATCACGATGGGGTGCGGCGACACGTGCCCCTACTACCCCGGCAAACGCTACGAGGACTGGTCGTTTGAGGTGCCCGACGGGCTCGAAGGTCTCGACGCAACCCGCAACGTGCGCGATCAGATCAGGGAGCGCGTCTGGGCACTCGTTCTGGAATTGAGCGTGCAGCCAGAGCCAGGCGCGCCCGCGCAGTAGGGCTCGCCCCCACGCGACGGCCCTCACCATGGGCGAAGCGAACTGACGAGTCCAAACCCCGCGCCGGACCCACGTCCCCTGCACAACACGCTCAGTCCTGCGACGATCGAGTATGGCCGTACTCACTTCAGAACTCGACGTCTCCCTCCAGACCGCGCACGAGGTGGCCCGTTTAGCACGCACTGACGTCGACGCGGGCCTCACGGCTCACGAGGCAGCGGCTCGCCTTGAAGCCGACGGCCCCAACTCGCTCACCCCCCGCAAGCGCGTGTCGTGGCAGCGTCGCCTGCTTCGCCAATTCGCCGACCCCCTCGTCTATCTGCTGCTCGCGGGTTTCGCTCTCACGCTCGCTGCATGGCTAGTGGAGGGCCGCCACGGCGCACCATACGACTCGATCGTGATCGCGATCGTGGTGCTCGCGAACGCCGCGCTCGGCCTGGCCCAGGAGCGTCGTTCGGAATCTGCGGTGGCCGCTCTCCAGCGCATGAGCGCCGCGAGCGCTCTTGTCATGCGAGACGATCGAGCTCGACGGGTCCCCGCGGCCGACGTCGTGGTGGGCGACCTCTTGATGCTCGCTGAGGGTGACGCGGTCGCGGCGGATGCCCGGCTCGTCACCTCGGAATTGCGCGTCGCCGAGGCAGTACTCACGGGTGAGAGCGCCCCCGTACAGAAGGGCACCGCGCCGCTCGAGGCGCCCGCCGATGTCGCCGACCGCACCTGCATGGTGTTCGCGGGCACCGCGGTGACCCGAGGCACTGGCCGCGCCATCGTCACAGCCACGGGAATGGACACACAGACGGGCCTCATCGCGCGCATGTTGGGCGAGACGAACCCTGACCCCACTCCCCTGCAACGCGAGATTGCGCACCTGAGCCGAACCCTGGGGATCGCAGTGCTCGCGATCGCCGCGATCGTGATAGCTGCGGTGTGGCTCACGTCAGACGTGACGACGCTGCCGGAAGTGGTCGACGTACTGCTCCTCGGCGTGGCACTCGCGGTGGCCGCAGTACCCGAGGGACTGCCCGCCATCCTCTCGGTGGTCCTAGCCCTGGGCGTGCGGCGCATGGCCGCCCACAACGCCATCGTGCGAGACCTCTCGTCGGTGGAGACCCTCGGTTCCGCCTCGATCATCTGCACCGACAAGACGGGCACACTCACCCTCAATCGGATGACGCTCACCGCGGTCGCAACCTCGCACGGCATCGCCGACTTTGACGGAATCGCACCACCAGACGCCGGGGCCGCGCACGAGCTAGGCGCCCTGATCGCATCGGGCTGCCTGGCCAACGATGCGGTGACCAGCACGCACCAGGACCAGATCGACGGCGACCCCACCGACGTGGCGTTCCTCGAGGCGGAACGCTCCATGGGCCTGCGGGAGTCGGGAAGCGCGACTGCCCACCGGGTGGCTGCCGTGCCATTCAGCGCGCAGCGGGCACGCATGTCGGTCGTGACCGAAGGCACCGACGGCGCGCGCACGCTGCACGTCAAGGGTGGCCCCGAAGTGGTCCTGGCCCTGTGCACGCGCATGCTCGAGGGCGACGCCACCAAGCCCCTGGACGACGCAGGCCGGGAGCGCGTGCTTTCCGACACCGCAGCCTTGGCGCGTCGCGGCATGCGGACCCTCGCCGTCGCGTTCCGGGAGCTCGGTGACGAGGAAACTGCCGACGAACACGCCGAACACGACCTCACGTTCGTGGGTCTGGCGGGCCTGGAAGACCCCTCGCGTCCCGAGGCGCGTGACGCGGTCGCGCAAGCACAGGGCGCCGGTATCCGCGTCGTCATGATCACGGGAGATCACCCCGCCACCGCTCTCGCGATCGCCCAGGACTTGGGCATCGCAACCGAAGACGCAGTGCCCAGCGACACGCCGCTCACCGCATCCGAAGCCGCGCCCGGCGCCGACGCGGAGCCCCTCGCCTACGCAGTCCTCACCGGGGCGGACGTGGCCGACATGAACGACGATTCATTGCGGGCGGCGGTGGCCGAGTGCTCGGTGTTCGCCCGCGTGGCGCCCGAACACAAGTTGAGAATCATTGACGCGCTGCAGATCGGCGGCGACGTGGTCGCCATGACGGGCGACGGCGTGAACGACGCCCCAGCTCTGCGCAGCGCCGACATCGGCGTGGCGATGGGAATGGGCGGCACCGAGGTCGCGCGCGAGGCGTCCAGCATGATCCTCGCTGACGACAACTTCGCCACGATCGTCACTGCGGTGCGCGAGGGCCGCGGGATTCTCGACAACATCAAGCGGTTCTTGCGCTACCTCCTGGCGTCCAACGCTGGCGAGGTGCTCACGGTGTTCCTGGGGGTCGTTGGAGCAGGAGTGCTGGGCCTGTCGGGCCACGGCGAGGTGATCGCGGTGCCGTTGCTCGCCACCCAGATCCTGTGGATCAACCTCATGACGGACCTGGGCCCTGCCCTCGCAATCGGGGCCGAGCCCTATGCGGACGACTTGATGTCACGCAAGCCGCGCAAGACCACCGACCGGTTGATCGACACTCGCATGTGGCGGGGAGTGGCGCTCACGGGCGTCGTCATGGCCGTGGTGACGCTCCTGACCTTGGATGCGCTCCTCCCCGGAGGAATGATCGAGGGCTCGGAGTCGCTCGCGACCGCGCGCACAGGAGCGTTCACCGTGCTGGTGCTGACGCAACTCACGAATGCGTTCAGCGCGCGATCCGAGACCGTCAGCGTGTTCAAGGGACTGACCGCGAATCCGTGGCTATGGGGTGCTGTGACCCTGTCAGCGTTGCTGCAGATCGCGGTCGTGCACGTGCCTCTGCTCAACAAAGCTTTTTCGACGGCGCCCCTGACGGCAAGTCAATGGGGATTCTGCCTCGTGATGTCCGCCGGGGTCCCGCTCGCGATCGAGTTGAGGAAGTGGCTCCTGCGGCGGCGAGGCGCGTAGCCTCGCCCTATGGCGAGCGATGACACGGCAATGCTTCCCACCCAGAGGCCTCTCACCGGGCCCGAAATTGCGCAGGTACTCGCACCGCTCGGCGTCGTGGCGAGCCACCGACTACTGTCGGGCGGTACCTTCAGTGCGGTGCAGGCCGCCGACCTCGCCGACGGCTCTACGGTGGTGCTGAAAACCTCGGTGCCTGAGGCCGCCCTACCCGACGGCCGCACCCCTCTCCTCACGTATGAGCACGACATGCTCGCAACCGAACGCGACATGTTGACGTTGCTGAGCGACGTCGACGGCGTGCCCAGCCCACGAGTGCTCCTGAGTGACTTCACGCGCTCCGTAGCCGACATAGACGTCGTGGTGATGGAGTACGTGACGGGGACGCCGTGGAACACCGTGCAGGAGTCGATGACGAGCGAGGCGAACGCCCACGCGTGGGAACAGGTCGGCGCCATCATGGCCGCCATGCAGTCCGTAGAGGGCGACGTGTTCGGCTACCCAGCCAAGGAGTTCGCGTTGGGCGCGGCCTCGTGGCCCGCCCTCTTCGCCTTGCTCATCGACACGACCATCAACGACGCCGAAGAATGGGGCGTCGACATCGAACCCGACCGCCTCATCGATGGGCTCGCAGTGTGCGCGCAAGCCCTCGCGGAGGTCACGCGGCCCACCTTGGTGCACAACGATCTGTGGCAAGGCAACGTGCTGCTAGACCCCGCGACGGGCCGAGTGGAGGGAGTGGTCGACTTTGAAAGGGCGCTGTTCGGAGACCCCCTCCAGGACTTCTGCGGTGCGGCCTCGATGAGCACGGGGCCCATCGAGCGGTCGCTCCTCGCTGGCTACGCGAATGCAGGAGGCCTCGTGCCGCGCTCCTCGGGGGCAACGCCGACGGGGCTCGACGAGGCGGCGGACGCCCGCCTCGCCCTGTATCGACTGTGGAGCATGTCGGTGCAACTCACCGAGATCGTGCCGCGCGGCTTTCACGGCGCCTGGGTCTCGGGACACCGCGCCACGATCAATGCCAACCGCGCGGAACTGTTCGCCCAGCTGGGCGTGTAGCGACCCGGCTCGCTCGCGCCACTCGCAGTCTGGGTCGCGCGCTTGGGCCCCGCGTGGCGAGGCTCGCACCTACCTAAAGCCACTTGGCGCGCTTGAACACCACAAAAAGGATTGACCCAAGGACCACCATCGTGCCTAGCGCGAGCGGGTAGCCGAATTCCCACCCCAACTCGGGCATGTGGCGAAAGTTCATTCCATAGATCGTGCCAACGAGCGACGGCGCGAACAGGATGGCCGCCCACGCGGAGATCTTCTTGGTCTGCTCGTTTTGCGCGTAGCTCGCCTCCGTCTGGCGCTGCGCCACGAGGGACATGTGGGTGTTGAGCGCGTTGTCGAGTAATGCCCGAAAGTTATCGACACGGTCAGACACCCTGATCACGTGGTCGTGCACGTCGCGGAACAACCTGCGCAGCTCAATGTCGGTCTCGTCCTCCGCCGCGAGGGAGCGAACCTCGGCGAGCATCCCGACCAGCGGCTGCACGGCGCGCTGGAACGCGATGACCTCACGGTGCAGTTCGTAGATGCGTCGCGAGACCGTGATTCCCGCGTGGCGGCCGAAGATCTGGTCCTCGATCTCATCGATGTCGTTCTCAAGGCCGGCCACGACGGGGCCATACGAGTCGACCACCTCGTCAAGAACGGCGTAGAGCACCGCGCGCGGTCCGAGAGCGAGCAGCGAGGGGTCCCCTTCGAGCCGCGATCGCACCTCTGCGAGGTTGGGCTCCTCGGCCAAGCGGACCGCCACGATCGCCTTGGGCCCGACGAAAAGGTGGATCTCGCCGAACTCGACCGTCTCGGTCGACTCGACGTAGCGCGCCGCTCGCACCACCATCGCGAGGTTGTCGCCATAGCGCTCGATCTTGGAGCGCTGGTGGCCCTTCATGGCGTCCTCGACGGCCAGGGAGTGCACCCCGAACGCGCCCGCCACGTCAGCGAGTTCCTCGTCGCTCGGCCTCAGCAGACCCACCCAGGCGAATCCGGACTTCTTCACGCGCGCCGCGGCCTCGGCCACGGTCGACGCATCGTCCTGCCGGGCGCCCTTGACGTACACGGCGGCATCGACCAGGGCCATAGTTCTCCTTCAACGTGAGGTTCTAGCGGCCAGACTAGGCCGTCGACACGCTCGCACCCACCGTGGGCGCCGCGGCACACTGTGCTAACATCTGAATACTTGTTCAGATATTCAGGGATGGTCATGACCACACCGCACGCCCACGCCCCCCTTCCGCGCGGAATCGATGCCGACGCCGCTGCCCGCCTGGCCGCGCCGTTCGCCGTCTTGGCCGATCCCTCTCGCCTCCGCATCGTGTACGGACTGGTCGAGGGAGGGCCGATGTGCGTCTCCGACATCGCCGCGGTCGCGGGCACTGGCGAATCCGCGACGAGCCATCAGCTCGCCAAACTGCGTTCCGCGGGCGTCGTGCGCTCCGAACGCAAGGGCCGCGAAATCTGGTACCAAGTCGCCGATGCCCACATTCGCTTGCTTCTTGACGTGGCCGCCGAGCACTACCTAGCCGCCGGTCACCTCGCCGACGCCGCTCGGGTCTCGCCCGGGTCAACCAAGCCCACCTCAACCAAGCCTTCTTCGACGACGCACAGCGAGCCTCCGAACCCGTGAGCGCCGCCCACTCGCACTCCCCCACATCCGCCGGCGGCACGCACCGACGAGCTCTCGCGTGGGTCCTGACGCTCGTGCTGGCATACGTGGGGGTTGAAGTGGCGGCCGGCCTGTGGACGGGGTCGCTTACTCTGCTGGCCGACGCGGGGCACATGGCGACCGACGCGCTCGGCGTGGGCATGGCTCTCGCCGCCGTGACTGCGGCCCGGCGCGCGGCCCGCAATCCGCGACAGACCTTCGGCCACTACCGGTGGGAAGTCCTGGCCGCACTCGCCAACGCCGTATTGCTGCTGGGGGTAGCGGGGTACGTCGCGTTCGAGGGCATCGGCCGCTTGCGGTCCCCCGTCGAGGTCAATGCCTGGCCGATGCTCGCGGTCGCGGTCGTGGGGCTTGCGGTCAACCTCGCGAGCTTCCGGCTGCTCCATGCGGGAGCCAAGGAAAGCCTCAATGTACGCGGCGCCTACCTCGAGGTGATGGCCGACGCAATCGGCTCGGTGGGCGTCATCGTGTCCGCAATCATGATTCTCACCACGGGGTGGCCGTATACGGACGCGGTGGTCGCGCTCGCACTGGCGGCGTTCATCGTGCCGCGAGCCCTTCGCCTGGCCGGGGAGGCGCTGCGCATCGTGATCCAAGCCGCGCCGCCGTCCATCGACGTCGAGGCGCTCACGTCGGCGCTGCGCGAACTGGAGGCGGTCACCGACGTGCACGATGTCCACGTGTGGACACTGACCTCGGGAATGGACGTGGCGAGCGTTCACCTCGTGAGCGGGGGCACCCAGTCGGGCGACGTGGTGCGCGCGGCGCAGACCGTGCTGCGCGAACATGGTTTGGCGCACGCGACGGTTCAGGTCGAGGACGACGCGGGCGGGTCGTGCGGGGCCGAGTGGTAGACGCGTCAAACGACGCCCGCCACCGCCACCGCTAGGCGCGCGCGGCCAGTCACGCCTCAAGCGCGTCCCCGGCGGCCCGCGTCGGCGTCGGCGTCGGGTGGAGCCCCGCACATCGGCAAGGATGGGAGTCGATAAGGGAGGCCACCATGACCAACTCCATCTGGCAGCAACGCAAGAACGAGCCGCCGCGCGAGGACCCCACGCGCAGCGAGCTCGAGAAGATGCGCGCCGACGAATGGTTCAAGTACCGCCTCACACCCGAGCTCGCCGAACTCCAGCGCGAGACGATCAACGTCCTCACCGACGCCAACGCGCTGTACGCGACCGATCCCGCGCGTGCAACCGAGATGATTGCGGGAGTTGTGGCCTCATGCGGAACGGGCCTCGACATCCGGCCTCCCCTGATGGTCGAATACGGCGAACGCGTGTCATTTGGCGACGACGTCTTCATCAATGCGGACTTCATGGTGCTTGGCCCCGGAAGGGTCACGATCGGCGATCGCGTGCTTATCGGCCCCGGCGCGAGGCTTTACACGCCCAACCATCCGGTGGATACGGCGCTACGTCGCGAGGGCTGGGAGATCGGCCTGCCCATCACGATCGAGGACGATGCGTGGCTTGGTGGCTCCGTGATCATCTGCCCCGGCGTCACCATCGGGCGCGGATCCGTCGTGGGCGCGGGTTCGGTTGTCACCAAGGACGTGCCGCCTGGCGTGGTCGTCGGCGGGAACCCGGCGCGCGTCATTCGGGAGATTTAGCGGGCGCGACGCTCGTTTCGGTGGTCGCTGCGCGTTAGGCGTCGGGATTTTCGGTGGACGCGGAACTCGGCGCGTCTTCGCCGACCCTTGCCGATGCCGCCGATGCGGGAGATGCGGGCAACGCTCCGGACGGCATCTCAACTGCGGTCGCGCCAAAGCGGCGGGATCCGGCCCACGCGGCCACGAACACCCCGACGACGATCAGCACGTCACCCACGCTGAAGGTGTTCGCTAGAGGAAGCGGCGCGGGCCACGCGAAAACGTCGCCCAGCCACGGCAGCACTGGATGCTCAAGCACAGCGGTGTTGGCGAAGGCGAGGTCAGGGTCGACGCCAGCCGCCTCAACCGCCGCGCGACTCGCGGGGAGCACTCCCCCGTTGAGGGCGATCGTGACGCCATTTGAAAGGGCACCTGCGCCGACGACCACGGCCCCGCGCACGCTTCGGTTGATCCAAAGGAATGCGAATGCGACGACGTAGGTCAACACGTGTACGACGGGCGCGAAGCCGCGGGGCAACGGCACTTCGACCGCAACAATCTGGATCGCAAGGGCCCCCCAGATAAGCACGGGGAGCCGCCAGCGATGCAAGAGCAGCCCGGCGGGCCAACGTAGAGCTACCAGGGGCGACACCACCGCAAGAGCGCTTAACACCACTACCAGCATGGCTAGGCCTCCGCGCTCTGAGGTGGCACGTCGCGGCGCCTCTCGGCGTCGAGACGCTTTTCAATGTCTGCGGGCCCCGCTGGGCGTCCGAGGTAGTACCCCTGCCCGATCACGCCTCCCATCTCGCTCAGAGTCGCCGTCGTTTTTCCGTCCTCAATCCCCTCCGTCACCACGCGCAATCCCAATGCGAGCGCAAGCTCGATCGTCGAGCGGACGATGATGAGGTCCTGCGCGTCGGTGGCCATGTTGCTCACGAAGGACCTATCGATCTTGAGCTCGTCGATTTCGAGGCGCCTGATATAGCTCAGCGACGCGTTTCCGGTCCCGTAGTCGTCGATCGAGATTTCAACGCCGCGCTTGCGCAGCGTGCGGATCACCGCGTCGGCGCGGACGGGGTCCGAAAGGATGCCCGTCTCAGTTACTTCGAGAACCAGCGCGCTCAACGGCACGCCGTGACGCTCGGCGGCCTCGGAAACCTGAGAGGGCAGGCCGAGGTCCGAGAGGTGCCTGGCCGAGAGATTGACGGCTAGGCGCAGGTCGTGACCCGCATCCCGCCACATGGATAGTTGCCGCAAGGCAGTGTCGAGCACAAAGGCCGTGAGCGGGAAGATCAGTCCGGAGTTTTCGGCCAACGGGATGAAGTCGTCAGGCTGAATCTGCCCGCGCTGGGGGTGCTTCCATCTCACGAGCGCCTCGACGCCGACCGTTCGGCCGCCGTTGAGATCAACCTGCGGCTGATAGACCACGTAGAGCTGGCCTGCGTCGAGCGCCGTGCGTAGATCGCCAAGAAGGCGCAACCGGTCGACCGTATTGAGGTCGAATCCCGGCGAGTACGTGCTGATGCGGTCGCGTTCGAGCTTGGCGTGATAAAGCGCGATGTCCGCGTTCTTCATGAGGGTCTCGCCCGTCGAGCCGTGCTGGGGCGCGACCGCGACGCCCACGCTCGCCCGCACAAGAAGTTCGAGATTATCCACAGGGACGGCGGTGTCGAAAGACCATAATAATTCGCGCGCCACACGCCTCACATTGTCGAGGTTTCCAGGAACGACGACCGCAAATTCGTCACCACCGAGCCTATGCACGGAGGCATCCGCTGGAGCCACTGCGACCAGGCGGGTGGCCACCTGCTGCAGGATCTGATCGCCCACAGGGTGACCAAGCGTGTCGTTGATGTCCTTGAAGTGATCGAGATCCAAGATCACGAGCCCCGGTCCATCCGTCTTGGCCTGGTTGGCTCCTCCGATGGCGCGGCCGAGCTCGTGCAGTAGTTGACCGCGATTACCCAAGCCTGTGAGGCTGTCGTGTGTCGCGGCCTGGGCGTGGCGGGCTGCGGCCGCGGCGAAGAAGTGGGCGGCGACCACGGGTGCGACGAGGAGTGCCAACGCACCCACACCCTGCGCGGTGATGATCGCGGCGATGCCGCCGACTGCGAGTAGGACCACGTTGGTGGCGAGGTAATCCTGCAGATCCTGACGTAGGGAGATCCACAGCGACTGGGACGTGGCGAACGAAACTACTCCGGCCACAAGAACCCAGTTGACGGTGATCATCGCGACGCCGGCCGCGAGTAGCGAGCCGATGTGTTCCGCGCTCACGCTGACCGGCGTGTCGAAGAATGGCACGCCTGCGAGTGCCGCATAGACGGCACGTCCAGCGACGATGCTGAGCGCGTATTGCGAGGTGTTGAAGAGCGACTTTTTGATCGGCTTGCGACGCCTCACATCGTCAGCAACGCTCGCAAGGGACTGGACCAGTGCGGCGACGCCGACCCCAGAGACCGCAAGAAGCGCCAGGACGAACGGAGTCGAGGTCGATAATGTCCGCACGTCACCGTCGGCGCTGGGAACGCGCACTGGCACGAGCTCTCCGGCGACGACTGCCACCATAAGGAATACCGTTGACCACACTAGTGCGCCGGAGAACACGTGCGACCAGGGCGTCAAGATTGCCACGTATGCGAGCCCAGAGACCCCTAGCGTGGAAATGCCAAGCACATAGGCATCGAGACGTAGAGGCGGCGCGAAGACTCGCGTCCTCGCGCCGCCTCTACGTTGACTGGTGTTTAGTTCCACTTCCACCCAGCGCCGACAATCGCGGCCACGGCGATGATGGTGCCGGAGCTAGCGGCAACTCGAACAACGGTGCTCTTCTGGAATGCGTTCCACTTCTGCATGGTGTCTCCTCGTGCTATGGGACGTAGCCGGTGAACCGAACGCGACCCTGACGCAACGAGGACGCCAGGACATCCAGCACTCCGGAGCCCGACCGTTGCCCCCGGTGGTGTCGCGCGCCAAATGGCGCCCGCAACTCATAATCCCCTAGATGCTGTCGCAATGTTGGGAACGAATCATACAAACTTCGCCGTGTCGCACATGTCATTTTTGTGCGGTTGCCAACATTTGGGCATTTGGGGAATTGGCTCAGTTACCAGGCACCCTATGGGCACCCCCTCCTATGGGGGCACCCATTATGGTGTATGGGCCGAATCGCCTCGCTCGAGCGGTTCGTGCTCAACGCGCACCTCCGAAGCCCACGCGGCTCCTTTACGCGACCAGGGCCTGTTGCGTCTCGGAACGCCGAGTAATGGACCATCCGACCAGCGCAAATAGCGCTCCCGGCACCACCAGAATGAGCCCAAGCCACGTGGGCGAGAGGTAGCCGTACCCTGCGGCGATCGCCATCCCACCCAGCAGTGCGCCAAGGCTATTGCCGATGTTGAGCGCAGAGTGGTTGACCGCGGCGGCGAGCGTTTGACTGTCACCGGCGACGTCCATGAGCCGGGTCTGGATCGCCGGGGCGAGGCCCTGCGCCGAGGCGCCGACCAAGAAGACTCCGACGAGCAACCCGGCCACCGAATGCGCCGCCAGTCCCAGCACCGTCAGCGACGCCGCGAGTGCGGCGAACAGAATGAAGATGGCACGGACGGAACCGACGTGGTCCGCGAGCCGACCGCCGCCGAGAATTCCGATGGTGGTTCCAAGCCCCAGCACCATCAACACGATGGGCACAAACGCCGCCGACGTTCCGGTGACTTCGGTCGCCAAGGGTGACACGTAGCTGTAAACGGCGAAGAACCCTCCGAAACCGAGCGACGCGGTGAGGAGCGCGGCCCATACGGCGGGCCGGGTGAAGGCCGTGAGTTCACGCCGAATGGTGGCCGCCGGATTGCCCGGATGGGAGGGAATGAACACGAACAACGCCAAGGTCGTGAGGGCGAAAAGGCCCGCCACGACGAGGTAGGCGGCGCGCCAGCCCGCGTGCTGCCCAAGATAAGTGATGAGGGGCACGCCGACGACACTTGCGATCGTGAGACCCACGAGCACGTAGGCGACGGCCTGCCCCCGCTTCTTGGAACCAAGCAGCTCGGAGGCAACGAGAGCCGCGACGCCGAAGTACGCCCCATGCGGAAGTCCCGCGACAAACCGCGCCGCCACCACAAGGCCGAAGGACGGCGCGAGTGCGGAGGCCACCGTGCCGATGGTGAAGGCGATGCCGAGGCCCACAAGCACGGCCTTGCGCGGGAACCTGGCCGCAGCGGCGGCGATGGTCGGTGCTCCCACCACGACACCAATGGCGTAGGCGGTGATCAGCCAGCCAGCCCGTCCAATCGATGCCTCCGGGTTGCTCACCGACAGTTCGGGGAGCAGGTCGCGCGCTATGTCAGGAAGCAGGCCCATCGCCACAAACTCGGTGGAGCCGATCGAGAAGCCGCCCATGGCGAGGGCGAGCAAGGCAAATCGCGCGCGCTTTGGACTCATATTCATCACAGGATGGAGCCTGCGGTGTTGGCGGCGCGTCGCGTCACGGGGTTCCTTTCGGAGAATGGGGGCGGCTCCACCTTAGGAGGAGCCGCTTTAGAAGTCCAACTACTGCCAGTCCTTGGATTCATGAGCGGGGGCACTTAGTTGGCGAGCGCCACTTACTTCCACGGTGGACTCACTTGACTCAGGCGTGGCCGAGCGTCTGGCCGTCGAACACGGGGCCGCAGGGCACCATCCGTCAAGCGCGCCCCGCTAGGCGCTCAGGTCGAACACCACCACGCGCTCGGCCCACTGACCGATGAGCGCCGCGACAGGCAGATGCGTCGGGTGGTCCAAGTACGCATCGCGCGCGTCGGCGCTCGTGAAGGTCACCACGAGGGCCCACTCGAATCCGGCCTCGAGCCCCTCGGGGCTGACGCTCGCGCCGGCGACCACACTGACGACGCCGGGGATCTCCGCCTCGAAGCGGCCGACGATCGACGCGAGATGGGCGAGCGCCTCCTGGGGCGCATCGGCGCGCCACTGGGCTAAGACGAGGTGGACGATGCCTTCAGCAGTGGTCATGTCTCGATACTCACACGCGAGGCCCGGTATCCGGTACCCAACGCACCGCTCTACTCGAGCGCATCCGGCCTGTCGACACCGCGTGGGGTCCCACCCGGCAGGTCGCCAGCGGCCATCGGGTATGCCACCTCGAGTTCAGGACTCACGCTCACAAACGGAACCGGCTCACGAGCCACGAGTGCCCACACGGCAATCGCCAGGGGCACGGCCGCACTCGCGACCATCACCGGCGAATAGCTGCCCACCGTGTCGAACACGGCCGCGAAGGCAAGGGGTCCGGCCGCGGTCCCGCCTACGCTAATCGAGGACACGACGCCGCGAATCGACCCCAGGTGCCGGGTGCCAAAGTAATGCGGGAGCGAGGCCGCCTCGACCGTGCGGATCATGTTGCCCGAGACGCCCAGCAGCACGCCAAAGAACACCGCCGAAAACCCAGGCTGCACGGTGGGTCCCCACAGCAGCGCGGCCGCGAGGACAAACATGGACCCCGCCGTCATCCACCGGGGTGCGAACCTGTCGATCAGGTACCCGGTGGCCAGCGTCGCGACCAGCCCCGCGAGGGTCTGCGGGATGAAGTTCGCGGCCGCCTGCGTCACTGTCAGTCCGCGAGCGGTCAGCAGGCTGATCTGGTGGAACGCGACGGCGGTGCTCAGCATGCCGGACACCGCGACGGCGCTTGCGAGCAGCCAGAAGTAGGGATGCTTGACCACCTCGCCACGCGTGAGCCCCTCCTCGATGGGGTGGGGCGCGCCCTCGGGAGGAAGCGGGATGCCGTCGGCACGCTGACCCAAAGCGGAGGGCTTGTCCCGCATCGCGAAGAGCGCCAGTGGAATCACAATGAGCCATACCGCGACGCCTTCGATCGCCCACGCGGTGCGCCATCCGTGCTGCCCAATGACGCCCTCAATCAGGAGCGGCGTGGCCGATATCCCCACCGAGCCGATTGCGGACACGAGACCGATGGCCATGCCGCGCCTGCGTTCAAACCACAGCGCGATCGCGGTGGTCGCGGTGAGCCCCAATGCGCCCTGACCCGCCATGCGCACGCCCACAAAACCTGCGGTAAGCCCCACGATCGAGCTCACGAGCGACAGCGCGATGAGGACCGCGCCAAACACGAACCCGATCACCGCCATCGTGCGGCGCACGCCATAACGGTCGAGGGCGCGACCAATCCACGGCAACGCGATCGCGCCCGCGAGTGTCCCCAAGAGGTAAGCGGTGGAGATGGCGGACCGTGAGACGCCCAGCTCGTCGATCAGCGGATCAATGAAGAGCGAGATCCCGACGGTCTGGCCGGGTCCGGTCGCGGCGAGCGCAATCGCGGAGAATCCCACCATGTGCCAGCCATAAAACCCCTGTGGAGACAGGGCGGACGAACGGGTACGCGGGCGTGAAAAGAACAGAAGATACCCCTGGGTCAGTCGTCGCTCGCGTCGAGCGTGATCAGCTCCACGTTGGGGTGCGAACGCTCGAAGCCCCGCACGTGCCAGATGTCGCGCAGCAAAGCGAGCCACGCACCATCGGGCCGGCGAACCACCTCGATTCCGATGGACGCGCGCACCTCCGCGACGTCTTCCGGCTTAACCATCCGCGCGAGCGAGAATCCCAGGCGATCGAGGCGAATGGGCGCGGAAAACTCGTGCTCCATGCGGAACTCGGCGACCTCAAACTGCAGCGGTCCCACCGCGGCGAAGATCGGGTTGGCGTCGCCTCGGGACTCCGAGATGAGTACCTGGACTACGCCCTCTTGCTCAAGCTGCGTGATGGCCTTCCTGAACTGCTTGGACCGGCCTGGGTCGCGCACCGACGCGACCGCGAAGTGCTCGGGAGCGAAAGCGGGCATCGCGGGGAAGCGCACTGACGCGCCCGCAGGGTCGAACAGCGTGTCGCCCACGTTCAGGTTGCTCGCGTTCACGAGGCCGACGACGTCGCCGGGGAACGCCTCTTCGATGGTCTCCCTATCGCGGCCGAACACCGACTGCGCGTACTTGGTGGCGAAGGGGCGGCCGGTGCGTTCGTGCGTGACGACCATGCCGCGCTCGAAGCGCCCGGAACACACGCGCACATACGCGAGGTGGTCGCGGTGGTTGCGGTCCATTCCCGCCTGGATCTTGAACACGAAGCCGCTGAACGGGGTGTCGACCTCGCGCGCGGCTGGCTCGGTGCTCGCGTCGGCCGCACTGGCATTGCTAGTGCTGGCGGTGTCGACCGGCTGCGCGCGCGGCGCAGGCGCGAGCTCCAGCACGGTGTCGAGCAGTTGCTTGACGCCGATGTTCGCGAGCGCCGCCCCAAAGAGCATCGGTGTGGTCTTGCCTGCGAGGAACAACTCGCGGTCGACCGGTTCGAGCAGGTGGGCCTCGTCGAAGGCGGTCGCGTAGTCCACGCCCAGTTCGCGCGCGGCGGCGTCGGCGTCGTAGTAGGTTTCCTCGGCCAGGAACGCCCCACCTGGGGTCTTGCGATACGTGCGCGCCGTCCCGTCGGCCCTGTCGAGGAGGCCAACGAAGTGGCCGGCCTCGCCGATGGGCCAGCTCAGGGGCGTGGGACGCAGGCCGATGCGCTGCTCGAGCTCGTCGCACAGCTCCAGCACGGCCTTCCCCGGGCGGTCCCACTTGTTGACAAAGGTGATGACCGGCACGCCGCGCCTGCGGCACACGTCGAACAGCTTGAGGGTCTGCGGCTCGAGGCCCTTGGACGCGTCCAGCAGCATGATCGCGGCGTCGACTGCGGTGAGAACGCGGTACGTGTCCTCGGAAAAGTCGGCGTGTCCGGGGGTGTCGAGCAGGTTGATCATGTGGTCGCCGTACTCGAACTGCAGCGCGGCGGACGTGATCGAGATGCCACGGGCGCGCTCGATCTCGGACCAGTCGGACACCGTGCCCGAACGCCCGCTCTTGCCGTGGATGGCACCGGCACGGTCGATGGCGTGCGCGTGGAGCGCGAGCGCCTCAGTGATGGTCGACTTACCGGCGTCGGGGTGAGAGATGACGGCGATGCTGCGGCGACGCTTGGCCTCATGGGCGACGGTCGCGTCGCTCAGTTCCGGGGCGCTCACAGTGCCTCACCTCGCAGGCTGCGCGAGAGACGTTCCGCGGCGTCAAGCTGAAGCCTCAGGCTCCCCGCCCGCTCCTCGACAGTGGCCTGGAAGGCGGAGACTCGCGCCTGCGCGTCGGCGCGCGGGCCGGCCTCGACGTCGGTGTGTCGCATGGTGGTAAGGGCCTCCAATAGGTCGCGCATTTCGTCCAGGCTGAATCCGAGTGGCTTCATGCGAGCCACGAGTGAGAGTCGTTCGATATCCGCGTCGGTATAGAGGCGGAACCCGCCGTTTGACCGTGCAGACGGGGTGACAAGCCCCACCTCTTCGTAGTACCGGATGGTACGCAGTGATAGGCCCGTGCGTTGCGCCACGTCGCCAATCTGCGTGTGTTCGTCGAGCGTCATCGTGCACCCTCCGTGGCAAAGGCGAGAAACCCTGTGGGCTCGCCCACGTGGCTGAGGTGAAGTTCGTGCATCGCGCGCGTGCAGGCGATATAGAGCATGCCCTTGTCCATGGGCGTGGCGTAGGCGCCCGCATCGACGCCCGGCACGATCACGGCGTCGAACTCTAGTCCCTTGGAGATGTGGGCCGACGTCACGAGCACGCCGGTGGCGAAGGTCTCGCTCCCGTAGTCAAGCAGCGTGAGGTCGACGTCCGCGCCCGTGAGCGCGTCGTGGAGGGTACGTGCCTGGTCGACGGTCTTGGTGATGATGCCGATGGACCGGTGGCCGCGCTCCAGCAGCGCTGCGGTGAGGCTCGCGATGTGCCCGGCCTCCCCCGCATCGTCCGCACACGGGACGACGCTGGGCGCGGGTCCGTGCCTGTCCACGGGCACGAGCCTGTCGTTACGGGAGATGGACTGCGCGAACGCGGTGATCTCCGTGGTCGAGCGGTAGCTCTTATTGAGTTCGAGCAGGTCCGCCTCGGGAAACACGCGCCCGATGGTGTCGATTGACGAGGAGCTGAACGGATTCACCTGCTGGTTCGCGTCGCCCAGGATGGTCATGCGGCATGTGAACAGCTGCCTCACCACCGCGTATTGAATGGGCGTGTAGTCCTGCATCTCGTCAACCAGGAGGTGACGGACGGACTCGTAGACCTTGGTGCCATCGTGACGCCTCGTGGCTAGGAGCGTATATACCAGGGGAAACGCGTCGGAGTACTCGATGCGACGTTTGCCGGCCTGCCGAAAGAGGCCCTGCCTCTCGGGCGCGTCATAGAAGGCCCTGTATAGCGTGACCGCGTCCTTGAACGGGAACATGGCCTGCACCTGCGCGCGCACGCCGGACGCGTCGCGGGCCGTCCAGCGCGGGCCCGTCGTGGTGGTGAGAGACAACTGAGCCTTGACGTGATGCGCGGCCGCATCGGCCAGCCGTTCCAGCCGCGTGAACAGAGGGAGCGCCTGGAGGGTCGCGAAGCGATCGGCGACCCACTCCGCGTCGATCGTCACCCCGCGTTGCCGGATGTCGGTGGGCGCGAAGTCCTGCTCGGCGCGCACCGCGATCCAGTCCCCCAGCTCGGTCACGAACTCAGGGCTCGCCTTGTAGCGCATGCGCCGCGAGGAGTCCTCGTCGACGCCGACGAGCAGCGCGCTCACCTGTTCGCTGAACGTCTCGTAGTCGGTGATCTTGGCGAGGAAGCGCTTAGCAAGAGCGTCGAAGTCCGTCTCCTTAACCTGCTGCTCGCCCAACTCAGGCAGCACGCTGCTGATGTAGTCGCCAAACACGCGGTTGGGCGACAGGATCATCACGTTGTCGGAGGACAGAGTGTCGGCAAAGCGATAGAGCAGGAACGCCACACGGTGCAGCGCGATCGAGGTCTTACCGGAGCCCGCGACGCCCTGGAGGATCAGCACCTCGGCGGTCTCGTTGCGGATTACGGCGTTCTGTTCGCGCTGAATGGTCGCGACGATGTTCTTCATCTTGTCGTCGGTGGACTCACTCAGTTCGCGCTGCAGGACGGCATCGCCGATGTTGAGTGACGATTCGAGCATGTACTCGAGCTCGCCGCCCGAGATCTTGTATTGGCGCTTGCCTGTGATCTCGCCGCTCTTGGCGCCCTCGGGGGCGGAGTAGGAGGCCTCGCCGCGCTCGTAGTCGTAGTAGAGGCTCGAGACGGGCGCACGCCAGTCGTAAATGAGGATCTCGAGCGAGTCCTTGTCGCGGAAGCCGTGGAGCCCGATGTAGTACTTGGCGGAGTCGCCGTCCGCGTCGCTGCCCTCGCCGTCGCTGCCCTCGCCATCGGCGCTGAAGTCGACGCGACCAAAGTACGGGCTGTCGCGTAGCCGCTCGACGCGCTTGCGGGCCGCGACCGCGCCGCCTGCGACGGTCACCGCGACTCCCACCTCGGAGCGCATATTGGCCTTCTCCGCATGGTCCATGTCGCGCTGATTGGCCCAAATAAACCGCTTGCTGGTGTCGATGTCCGCGGCGGAACGGTCAATCACGTCCGCCAGGCGCAGGGCCTCGGCGTCGAGACGGGTGAGCACCGCGGACAGGCGTACGCGCTCGCCCGGCTCGTCGAGCTCGGGGCGCGTCTGTACGTCGGTCACTGCATCTCCTGGTTCGCGGCTCTCGCATGCGACGTGCGCAGCGGCCTCATTTGCACTCCCTACTCTAACGTCACGTCACTGTAGGGTTTGGCCGTTTGGGTGCAGGGGCGCTTGGCCGCGCATTCCCCCGGTCTCGAGCCAGGGAGACGCCGTGCACGCGGGTCCACGCTCGCCGTGCACCTCGCCCGCGGGGTCAATCGCGAGTGCGTGGAGCACGCGTGTCTCGGTGAGGGTCGGCTTTCCACTATCCGGGTGAGAGAGGACGTCGATGAAGCACCGACGCAACATCACCACGAATGCGTCACTATCTCCGCTCGATTGATTACCACATCATTTCTTCGACGACCGAACCCACCGCACAATCGAGGCACCAAAATCGCCAGCAAACGAGAGGGATCGGCCGCCAAGTAAATAGACGCTATCGACGACGTGCCACGAAACGCGAATCACCGCGTGCGCGGAACACCGTCACCCGTGCCTCGGCGCATCAGCACGATTGCACTGAGAATCACGCGCCTGACTGCGGGGCGTCACCGCTGAGCCGTCGAGTGGGCGACGCTTGCGTCCTCACGCTCACCTCGCCACGCAACACGTGTCAGCAATCGCGTTCAGCGGGACCGCTTGTGCGCCCGCAGGGTTCGCACCAGTAGTGCAAGCCCGACGAGCACCAGCACGGCGCTAAACATCACGAAGGCGGGCAATGCCCAGGTCCCGCCCTTGCCGGAGTTCAGCACCACGCTGAACGCGAAGACCGCCGCCGCTGCGAAAGCGACGAGCACCGGGGCGATGCGCTTCACCGTCATGACAACGCCCTTAGCTCGTGTGACAACGGCTGGAGTGGTCGTCGTAGAACGCGGTAGGTAGCGCCCCATACCGGATGCGGAGGCACCCGTTGTCACCGGCCGCTCGGGACACTGCGTTCAGGAGAAAGCCTCCTAATACCGAGATTTCTACTCCGCACGCTACCGCTACGAAGGGGGCCGCTGGCCCCGTAAGGATCGAGATGAGCCCACACGAAGCGGCCAGCCCAGCGAGGCCGCCGCCGTAGGCGATGATGTTGGTGTTGACGGATTGTGTCTGGTTCCTGCTCAGATACACCGAGCAGGTGACCCAACCGCAGTCCACGACCGTCATGGGGGTCACGCTTCCGGCGACCCGAGTCTGTGAGACCTGAATCGCTCCCACCGACGAAGCGTCGGTGTAAAGAGACCACCCGTCGCCTTCAGCGGCGAGGACTTGCTCCCCAGCCAGGCCGGTAGTCGGCGCCGCAGCATCGGCCGCAAGCGCCGATGGTGACGGCTCCACGGGGGATTGACCGACGCCGGCCGAGGCCGGGAGTGTCCCGGCTGTGAGTAGGAACACTCCGGCCGCGATAGTCGACCAAGTTGCCTTGAATTTCATCCTCAATTTCGTTCCTTTCTTGCTTCATATTGCTTTTGCGAAGCGGTGTTCGGAATTCGGATATTGACTTCGATTATCAGGCACATTGACCGTACCTCCATTTTAACGATGATGCACACTGAGATTCGATGCATTCAGTGAGATGGGTCACACTATTTGCTGCGCCGTCGCTTTGCGGCGAAAAGGATGCGTATTCGCGAGCCCTGCCACCGCATGGTTTGCCATGTCACGTTGAGCGGTGCCACCGGCGAGCGAGCACTTCGTCTATTTGCAGGCATTTGGGCCGCGCCGGGCAAGTGCGTCAAGCACTCAGATCGAATACCAGGAAGCGGTCGGCCCACTCCTGGATGACAGCCTCCGCAGGGGCGTGCGTCGGGTGGTCCAGGTAGCCATTGCGCGCGGCGAAGCAGGCTCCGGCGAGTCGGTGCGGCGATACATGCTGCCGGCGCGACCCCCCGGTAGCCTAAAACCCTGACACGAGCGACGGGGGGCTTGATCCATGGAAAGCAACGCAGGTATGCCTTTGAGCGACATGCCCGCCAACGGCGTCTTCATGCCCGAGGATCTGCCCCCTGAGCCTTTGTTGCCTGAGCTGGCAGCAGGAGGCGGCTCGCCCGTCGGCACTCACGCGATACGCCGCAAGGTGCTCACCGGCGTGGACGAGTCGGGGCAACCGGTCGACTTTGGCGCCGCCACCTACGCCCTCATCGACGTCGGCCTACGGGACGGCTGCACGGGGCTCGCGTGCTCCACGGATGGCCTGATTGCGGTCTACACGTCGCACAACGAGTACAGCACGGACCTGAGTAGTTTCTCGCCAGCGATCACAGCGATGGCGCGCGAGTTCATCGACAGCCTGTTGGCTGTCGCACCCGGGATGCTGCCCAATCAGCCTGCGGATTGGCCGATGCCGAGGAATGCCCGGTTCTGGGTTCGTCGGAACGGCAGCGTCACGGGAATCTCCGGTACCGCGGAGAACCTCGCCAACGCCTTCATGCCGTGGACAAAGCCCTTCAAGCTGGCCGAGAGGATCATCATGGCCGCCGGGCCGCCCGCGCAGCCGAGCAGTCCGGCCACGCCGGCGGTACCGCCAGCGAACCTGCGGGCCGTGGCGCTGCGCCGCCACGCCTTATTGGGCATGAACGTGCACGGGCAGCCGGCCGCTCCTGGCGCGGGGATCGCCGCGCTCGTTGAGTTTGGTCTACCCGGCGGCTGTGTGACCGTCGCGGTGTTCCACAGCGGCGAGATCTCGCTGATCATCTACCAGAACGGCGAAGGGTTCGACCTGGAGCTAAGCCCGTCGTCACCCGACATCGCATCGGCCGTGCGCCGGATCGTCGGGGGCACCGCGGCCCTGAGCGAGCAGCTCAGGTGGAGCGACCGCATCGACTACCCGATCGCGGGCGAGGCGCGTGTCTACCGGCCAACCCCCCAAGGCGTCCTCGGCACGTCGGTGCCAAAGCTCGCCGTCTACGACGCCCGCATCGGCGCGGCCGATGTGTTTGCGGCAGCCATGTCGCTCGTCAAGGCGTCCCCGGGTGCGCACGCCGCGGTCGCCGCACAATTCCCGGTTCCGAACGCGCTTTAGCCCCCATTCAGCTGTTGCGTCGCTACCTACTGGAGGGCGTCCGCATAGAACATCGCGAGATCCGAACCAGAGGTGGATTCAAGGGAGAGCTGGCCGGAGTTGTGTCGCCCGAATAGCACCGCGACGACGATGTTCTCTACGGCCAGGGTCGAAATGAAGGTGCCTTCGCCCGCCTCGTCCGATTCCCCAACCGCCGCTGACTCAACGAGTCGTGCACCCGACGAGAGTCGCGTATCGGTCACCGAGATAGTTTTCCACCCCTCACCAAAATCACTCGCGAGTCCGTCGGCACCTGGGCACGCCTGCGCCGCCGCGACGAAGCCGTCGAGAAACGCGTTCGCATCTTCTGAACTTGGGAACTCGCGCACCAGCACGTCGGCGAAGTCTTCCGCCTCCTGGACCGTCGTGCCTGAATCCACGAGCTCTCCGACCCAACGCATCGTGTCGGTGTTCCCCACGTCTGAGCCAGAAACGATGTTGGAACCCCATTTGTACTGCTCGCATGCAGGCGACAGAGACGAGTCTTGGCTCGCGAGGTACTCGACGCCTTCGCCAGCTGTAAGGTCCGCGTCCGCCCCCAGCGCCATCTGCGAGGTTGATATCCAGGTAGCTCCAGGCAACAGCGGGACCACGGCTGCGACGTCGTCGACACTCAAGTGGGTTTTGGCCGATGCGCCGGGGCTCGGTTCACTGCTCGCGCTCGCGGACGCGCTCGTCGACGCGCTCGCGGGCACGCTCTTGCTCGCGGACACCGTTGCGTCGCCGCCACTCGAGGCGCACCCTGCCAGCGCCAACGTGCAGACAAGTGCGGCCGATGTGAGCCACTGTCGAGTCATGTTTCCCCCCTCGTGAGAACGCCCTCGACTCGCATCGCGGCGCCCTGACCCTCAACCTACCGGGCGTCTCCCCGTGCGGGCAAAGGGGTCCACCCGATCGGCAGACCTCTTTGCCGCCAACTGCCGCGCCTTTCTCGCCGCAATAGATGTGGGCCTTCGGACATGGCGGGCATCTGGCGTGAGTCCACGGCTGGCCCTCCCCATAGACGACCCCCCGCACGGCCCCCTACCGTTGAGTCGTGACGGGGATACGCGCAGTCGGGCTTGACCTCGATGGAACGCTCTTCGATCACAGAGGTTCGGCGTCTCAAGCGGTCGACGCCTTCCTGCGGGGCCTCGGCGTCGAGCCGACGGATGAGGCTCGCGCCCTCTGGTTCGCCGCGGAGGACGCTCAGTTCGAGGAGTGGCGGGCCGGGCGCGTCAGCTTCCAGGAGCAACGCAGACGGCGGCTGCAGATAGTCCTCCCCACGGTCGGCATTTCCGTCCCCGACGGCGACTGCGATCTCGACGCCCTCTTCGAGGACTACCTCCGCGCCTATCGGAAGGCATGGAGAGCCTTTCCCGACGCCGCCGACGTCCTAGCCACGCTACGTACACAGGGCCTCCGCATCGGCGTGCTCACCAACGGAAGCGAGGAGCAGCAAGTCGACAAGCTTCGCGCCATTGGGCTGTACGACCTCTTGGACGTCGTGTGCACGTCGGAAGCGATCGGGGTGCAGAAGCCGGACCCGCGAGCCTTCGAGGCTCTGGCCGAACGACTGGGCGTTGCGCCTTCGGAGTGCTTCTTTGTGGGCGACCATCCCGATCAGGACGTCGCGGGGGCGCTCGCCGCGGGGATGCCCGCCGCGCTGATCTACCGCGAGCGCGAGAATGCTCTGGCGTCGGCCCTGCCCGCCAGCATCATGGCTAAGCGCTCCAACTAGGCGGTGTGCGCGAGGAGCGTGAGGTGGTCAGCGCTCGACGCCGGGACGGCCACATCGAGGATCGCTTGCTCGTATTCGTGGAGTGAACGAGCGAACCGTGCGAAGTCCTCGTTCGCGACCTCGACCGTCCACGCGCTCCCCATCAGTCGATCGTGACGGGCGATGCGGCGGCATGGGCGTTATCCACAGATTGATTGGCTGTCAGGGCTCGGCATCGCCACCCTCGCAGCGATTCCGGCCATGCCGCCCGACGACCGGCCGATACGCTCGCGGAAACGGGTTCGAACCAAGAGGGGTGGTCATCGATGTTCGGTAGACGCAAGAAGGCGGCCCCCGCAGCGGACGGCGCCATGCTCCGTTCCTTCGTGATCACCGGGGAACTTCCCGCCAGGCCTTTGGATGCGCCCGGCCGCGCGACTGTCGCAGTGATGGAGATGGGCGTTGGCGGAGGGGTCGCGACGGTGTGCTCGTTCATTGACGGCACGACGTCGCTCTATATCAGCACCGGCGGCGGCGTCATCGGGGTGGGAACGGACGAGCGAGCCAATGCGGCGTCGCGCGCGTTCGTTGGCGCCATGGAGGGTGCCTTGGAGTCCCTCTCGCCGGCAGCAGCCTCCGACCAACTCATAGACGGAGATGTCAAGTTCCTCCTACGCATCGGCGACGACCTCTTTGGTGTCGAGTGCAAAGAATCGAAGGTTCTGAGCGTCGATCATCCCCTGCACCCGTTGTGGCGCCTTGGGCAAGAGGTCCTCACGTGGATCCGCATTGTGAGCGAGGAACGCAAGGGCCGCTAGACCTACGCTCTCCTCCTCCGCAGGCCCCATGGGGCGACACAAACGGACGACGCTCGGGTCCTACACGACGCGATAGCCGCCCTCGAGGCCTTCCCACCGTGGATCGCCAAAGGAGATCATGAGCCCACGCTAGCGGCCGGGGCCGAAATGGCGACCGGGTGCCGAGGTCAATTCGACGGCACCTACGCCCTGGTGAGTGCGTTCACCGCATCAAGGAACGCACCCTCGGCCTGGATCCCCACCGTGCCGTCATCGCCAATCCGCGACACCGTCTGGAAGCCGTCTCCGCCCCACCAGTACAGCAGCGGGGATATCCCGCCAGGCGCATCCGAGTAGCCGGTTGCGGTGAAGTGCGCCGCCACGCCCGCGGCGTACACAGAGCGCAAGTCATCCATGGGGTGCAGCACCACCTGGTGCCGATGCGGCACGCCGACCACCACGCCATGCGGGTAGTCACGCTCGCCGAACACCTCAAGCAGCAGAGAGGGCATATCGACGATGCGGCTGGCGAGGTAAAACGACTCGCCCATCGCGACGATGACCTTGGCACCATCGCGCGCCTCGAGCTCGCCCTTCTCCTCGACGGGCGCCGCCATTGTGTGGGCTCGCCCGTGCGCCCAGAGGGCGTCAATGTCGCGAGCTGCCACGTCAGCGGGACCCAGGGTCGTGATGGTGTCGGGGAAATCAGCTACGAGCAGCTCGATGATGTGTTCGGCGATAGCGCGCCCGTACTCTCCCGCGCTGGCGCCGCTCTGTTCGAGCATCGGCGCGTCGTAGAGGCGGCTGTGTACTCGCTCGAGCAACTCGGCATCGCTCAGGTCCGCGGTCGCTGGCGGCAGGTTGAGCACCGTGTGAACGTGGCCGGCGATCAGTCCGTCCCAGTCCGCGCGCCCGCCCTCGGCCGCATGGCACGCTGCGGCGATGTTCCACAGCCCGAACTGCCTTCCGTTCGCCGCGAGTACGTGATCGACCAACACCTCGGCGGGAAGTCCCTCGGCGGCGAAGGCCTGGCTTAGCAGGGCGCGAATCTCGGCCGCCTCCGCCTCCGTCATGAACGTCAGGTGCTCGTCCATCGTGGCCGATGCTGTCTTCTTGCGTCCGAACATGGTCTCCCCCTCGTGCGGTGTCTGTGGGGGCAACGCTAGCGAACCAGAGCGCCGTTGTCAGCGACGGTTCGCGGGCGCGTTCGTTCGCGTAGTCGCTCGGCGGGCTCGACTTCCTCGTCAACAACGCCGCCCACCAGGTCCATTTGACCGCACCATCAAGACAAACCTCTACGCGGGTGGATCACCAAGGACGCTCTCCCCCACCTAGGCCCTGGCTCCACGATCATCAACAGCACCTCGGTGCAGGGCTACAACCCGTCGCCCATGATCATCAACTACGCGTCCACCAAGTTCGCCATCAACGGCTTCACCAAGGCCCTGGCGCAAGACCTGGCGCCGCGGGGTATCCGCGTGAACGCCGTGGCGCCCGGGCCGGTGTGGATGCCGCTGCAGGTGTCCGACGGCCAACCCACCGAGAAACTCAATGGCTTCGGGGACAACTCCTGGCTGAGCCGCACCAGCCAACCGGTGGAGCAGGCGCCCGCGTACGGGTTCCTCGCGTCGCCCGAGTCGAGCTTTGTGGTGGGCGCGGTCATCAACATCAACGGCGGGGCAAACGTGCCGTAGTGGGTTGGATTACTGGGCGGAACTGCGGCGTTGCACGGCGGAGGTGATCGAGATGCCGCGGGCGCGGTGATCGCGTGCGCGTGGAGGGCGAGCGCCGCGGAGAGAGTAGACCTCCCGGCGTCGGGGTGAGAATTCACGGCAATGGAGCGCCGACGTCCTGCCTCCTGGGCAACGGTCGCGTCGCTAAGCGCGGGGACGCTCATTGGGCCTAGCCTTACAGGCTGGGGTGCCGCTGTACGTCAGTTGAGTTTCACCCGTGTCGCAGCCCTCACATAAGGCCGGCGGCGCGGCAGGTCCGTAACCCACCACATGTTCGACCCATTTTCCTGTTCAGCGTCCCCCTCGGGAGTTGCGGCGAAAGGTCCACATAACCGTCACACATCCGCGGTGCAGACGGGCACGACCAGCGCCTTCTCCAACCCGGACCTAGCCCTTTCGCGATGGCGCTCGCGCATCCAACCAGTTACAAAGACCACGGGACCCTCGGCCCGAAAAAGCTGGAAGATCTCGCGAACCTGACAGCGAGCCACTTTCGCTACTGGGCCTCGCTATTGCATGCCAGAACTTCTCTTGCGACCCAGCCAGGCCCGGGCCGAAGAGCGCCTGAAGCGAGCTAGTGAATGAACTCCCAGTGATCGCGTTCCGCAACCATCACGAGCGGAGTTGTCTTCGTCCTACGCTCTAGAAAACTGCGGGCTGCCAAGAAACTGGTCAAGGGGTACAGATCGGGGTCCTTGAGTATGTGTACCGACAGATCGCGCGTCATTTTGATCGAATGAGCTGCGAATTGGGCGGGCATCTGGAGGTCGTCCGCCTCCCACATCGAGGATTGGCAAAGCCGAAGACGCTCAAGGCGCGACTCCAGGTCATCAACCTTGAGCGGCTCGGCGAGAGCCAACGCCTTGGCTCTCAACGCGAGGTGGTCCCGCATTTGACCCGACTTTGCCTGGGGCGTTCCCATGCGAAACTTAACTTTCTCCGATGGGAAGGCGTGGGCAACCAAAAGGCCCGCAGATGGACTAAAGCCCCGCAGATCCACCTCACCCAGAGCCGCCCTGTCAGAACGAGGTGGCATCCTCCGAGCGACCCGATCGACAGTCCGCTGCAGAGCAACGATTCGCGCGTCATCGAGGCTCGCGACCGTTTCACTAATCTGGTCACGCAACTGGAAGAGATTCGTCGCGCTCGACCACAGCACCGCCATCGCGACCCAGAACGAGCGATCGAGATCATCGCTATCATCCGCCAATTGAGCCGCCCACCAGCCAGCGTTCCCACGCCACAGCCGTGCGTACCGAGCGCGATCACACAGCGGAACCTCGGTATCCAGAAGCGAACCGGCGTCGAGCGGCCGATAGTCTGCGCGTCTCACGCCAGCAACTTGGGCCGCAAGGCCATAAGCAGACCAGTTCTCGCCAAACCTGCGTCGCGCCGACTCGACCACCTGCTTCCACATATCACTTCGGTCGAACATTTCTAGTGAATCGCGGTCTCCGACCGTTCCGAATGCACCCAGATCGTCGAGGAAACTCCCGACATCTCCGTGCACTTGGACGCCCTCCGTGAGCGACCCACCTATGCCCCTGCGGCTCCACACGCCGGACGACGCGCGCATGCTCAGTGCTAGGCCCGAACCTTCTGCGAGCACAGACGCAAACACAAATAACGGATTGGCAAACGATCCAAACGACTGGCTATCGGCGTCGAGGACAGCCCGCTGAAACACTTCCATAATCTCAGCGCTTGCCATCGCAAGCTCCGGCTCGCTGAACGCAACGAAGCGGCAGCGCGCACGCAACTCCTCCTCACCCGGCGAGTCGTGGGTAAGCAACTCCCAAACTTCATCGGGCGGCGACAGCGAAACAGCGCCTGCCAAGCACATCGACGCAAACTTGTGCGTCGCCCCGACACCAGAGCCTTCACGCACCGACGCCGCGAACGCGGCCGTCTTTTCGTCGCCACCGTTTGAGCGCAAGATTGTGCACAGGTTCCACGATTCACCCTGGACCGTGCCGTCCAAAATCTGTGCTGTCAAAATATCGCGCAAATCATTGCGACCGCAATCGAGCTCAAGACGCAAATCCATTTCGTGCCGCGTTTCAGTCAAGACTAAGACGCTTGTACGGGCATCTGCGAATACCGACCGAACAAGGTCTGCTTGAGCGAAGTTGGCACCACTGAAGACGCGATCTCGAAGCAAGGCAAGCGCAACGCGACGGGCCTGAGCGGCCCGAACCTCGTCGCCTGTTTCCATGAGTTCCCGAAGACCATAGACGAGCGTCGCGGCCTCTCCCCGCTCGCAAGCCCCGGCGTAGAAACGGCAAACGTTCAGCCAATACGGCCTGATCGCAAGTTCAACAAATCGTTCGCCGCGGCCGGCGAAATTCACTACCCCGGAACGGTTCCCCACCGGGGCTGTGGAGTGAAGGAATATTGCACAGAAGTACTCTCTCAACGGCTGCACTTCGAATTCGAAGAGCCCCTCAATGCGCTCTACAAGGATAAATATCCTTTCAACGCCTCGCTCGATGAGTTCATTTGCCAACTCGATGGGACGGCCGGTATCGCGTAGGTAGTCGTGTGCCAGTCGGCGCAAGTCTGATCTCGCGATGCTCCCCGCCGAACTGGAGGCTTCTGCCTGGGTTTGAAGGGTCCAAGCAAGAAACTGGACAAATTCAACGAGCAACTCCCGGTGATCTCGAACAGCGCGAGATTTCTCTGCCTCGCGCGTGAGGAAGAGATCAAGGTATCGATTATAGAGTTCAGTGCGCTGATCGGGAAGTGAATATCCTACTTGGTGCAAGAGACTAAGCAGGATGGTTAGTTGCATTGGATTCTTAGTTAGATCTCGGATATGCGGGAGCGTCAGCTTCTCTTTGAGAATTTGCTCGACTTCTCGGCGATCGTCCTCCTGTAGCGCTCGAGCTTTGGCCCACTGCCGAGCGTAGAGAGTGACTTGGTCTGTGGGCATGTCCTTGAGCGTCAGGCGCACGAATCCGGCGCCCTCAAAGTCTGGGGCTTGGCCAAACACAGAGGGGCGGCTAGTAACGACCACTTGGACATTCGCATTGAACTCGGCCCAGCGAGCTAGTCCGTCTCGAAGCGCCTGAAGTATTAGGTCCCGCTGCTCGAAGTCGGCCACTTCATCTAGGCCGTCTAGGAAGAGCAGGATCGGAACGTCACCGAGAATGGCCACCCAATCGTCACTACTGAAGGCCAACCCTCCTGATCTATAGGACACGAGACTCGCGAGGAATACTTCGATCGACCTGGGACCTACCACAAGTTCATTCTGCTCGAACGGCGCCCTGCCACCGAGAAACGTTGCGAAGTCTCGGAGATCGATCTTAATTGGTAGTCGGAATGCACTCGCAACGTGCCCGTCTGGGAACCGCGCGATCTCTTCTGCCCGCCCGAGATACCTTGCCCTGTGCAATTGACAAATGTATTGTCCGAGAGTTGATTTTCCTTGCCCGGGAGCTCCCTCTACAACCACTAGCGGTGCCGTGCTCGTGAAAGCTTCGTTCAATAGCAATTGTCCCGCACCAATGGATATCCGAGTCGGGTCCATTCCCGGCTGCTTGACGTACAAGTCGCCCGCGCCCGCTCCAGTGCCACCTAGCAGTTTGGCCTCTCGACCATGAGCCAGTCGCAGCCCTTCACGAAGAATTTCGTGAGGGAATGTACCCTTGCCCTTGATGGAATCCCGCTGCGCGGACTCAGGAATCCCTGCCGGGACGTCGATAAACAGGTCAAGGAGGTCATTTGAGAGGTCCACTTGCTTAAATTTGAGCGTGCGGTCTCTCTCAAATTCGGTTGCCACGTAGGCGCGAAGTGCCATTCCAGAACCGTTGCCAAATCGCGCGACGATCCGCTCAAGGACGATGTCTATTCCTGAATCAAGCGCAAGCAATTCTGGATAGCGAAGCAAAAGTTGTGATGAGGCCCCTTCGACCCTTCGATCGAGGTCGGCCCGCCACAAGCATTCTGATGCTATCGGCATGTTGTCGTCGAGCCACTGTTGCACCTTGTCGATTCGACCGCCCCCAAGGTGAGCTGTTCCTCGTGCGTTCGTCACAACCAAATAGTTCGCCGCGCCTTCGGCCGCCAGTCTGTTTACCTTTGGCACCTCGGCGGCGAGAGCGTCGATGAGCCACTCAGCACTTTCCGGTTCGTCCGAGCGCCGAAACTTGACTTGCACGACAGTCCCAGTCGGTCGGTCCAGTCCGTCGCGCCCGCCGTCTGGTTGTCCGATCGGGAAACACTGCAGGTCCGGATAAGTGTCGAGCAGGATTGCCTGAGCGAGATCTTGGAAACGGTCCGGCCCACACCTCTCATAGAAGTAGCTCATCGTTCCCCTCATGCCTGGTTGCGCGCGCGTCGAGTAGCGCCCGACAGTGTCTGCACAACCACCATACTCAATATGGCCCTCACGCTTCCGCCTTGCTTCATAAACGACTTCCGCGCCAGAAGGTCCGAAGCAACCGCACGTATCCTTCGCCTCACGCGTAACTACTTGTACGTCCGCCACGTGATGCGATTCTCATCGCGCACTTCGAGTCGAGGACACGCCGCACTGGCGGTGGAGGCTCGCGAACCCCTCGATGCGTTCGAGTTCGGGCCTCGTGGCTCCCACGCGCGGATCCGGGGTCAGCGCCAGCATTTGGACTTCGCCGAGCGACGGTCGGTGCTTCGTGTGAAACTCGGCCTCGGCCTCGTCATCGATCCAGATGAACGGGCGTGGATTCGCGTTGATGAGTTCGACGATCGCCGCTACTTCGCCACCGCATGAGCCTCGATGGACGCAGGCTCAGGACCGACGGCGTCGGCGGCATTGGAGCCCCAGCGAAGCCAGTCGCTTGCTTTGCTACCGATGCCAGGGTTGATGCTCGAAACGCTGCACTCGTTCCACGTTGTCAGCCACAGCCACTGGGCGCCCGTCTCCCGGACCACCGCGTTGAGGGGCCTCACGAGCTCGCGCGAGTATCGGACCTAGTAGGTCACCCCATCGCACTCGAGTTCGGCGTACGTCACATAGCCGAGCTCATCGGGATCACGGCGCGCTTCTCCCGCGGTTCCGAGCATGTTGATGACCCCGTCGAGGCCGAGGACCAGCAAGGGCGACGGCTCGCTACCGCAACACGGCACCCAACTGACCAGTCGCCGCCGCGATCACCGCTTCCCGCACGCCCAGCACCTCGTCGGCACTCAGCGTGTGGTCTGCAGCGCGCATCCGCACGTTCACGGCCATCGACTTGTGGCCCTCTTCGACCTGAGCGCCCTCGTAGACGTCGAACACTCGCGCGTCCTCCACGAGGTCTCCCCCGGCCTCGCGCACGCACGCGACCAGCGCGCCTGCAGTCACCGAAGCGGGCACGACGAACGCGAAGTCCTCCTTGGCCACCACCTGCTGGCTCACGGCCTCGGCAGCAACGAGCGAACCGGACGTGAACTCGATGATTGGGTCCAGCAGCACCTGGAACGCGATCGACCTGGCCGGGAGGCCCAGCGTCTCGCAGACCTTGGGGTGCAGCTCGCCCGCGTGCGCGGCCGGCGCACCGTTTGGCAGCGTGAACACAGCCGCGCGGCCAGGGTGCCAGGGAGCATACGAGTCAGCCCGGGGAGTCAACGTGACCCCAGCAGCGTGAGCCACGACCTCGACCAGCGCCAGGGCATCGGACCACTCCCACGGCTGCGCCTTGGAGTTCCAGCCACCCACCACGCGTGAACCCGTCAAAATACCAGCGACCATGCGCAGCTGCTCGGGAAGCGCCGCGTCGAGCTCCTTGAGCTGAACATCCGTCACCGAGCCATCGAGCGGCAGGCGCTCAGCCACGCCGGTCCCGGTGTCCAGGTATCCACGGCCCACCTCGAACACGGCCACGTCCTGCGTGCCGCGACTGAGGTTGACCTTGACCGCGTCGAACAGCGTGAACAGCACGCGCGGGCGCATGACCGGCTTCTCCGCGGCGAGCGGATTGGCGAGCCTGACCAGCTTGCGGCGCTTGTCGTCGGCGGGCACCAGGCACTCGTCGAGCCTGTCCACGGACATGAACGGGTACGTGAGCACCTCGGTCAGCCCGGCATCGGCGAGCGCACGGGCCACGGACCGACGCACGCGCTGACCGTGAGTCAGGCCTCGCCCTGGGGGCGCCACGGGCAGGATCGACGGCATCTCGGCGTAGCCGCGCAGGCGTGCGACCTCCTCGACCAGCGTGATCGCCGAGTCGAGGTCGGGGCGCCACGTGGGCGGCGTTACGGTTAGGGAACTACCAGCGACGACGACCTCACAGCCGACCGCGCACAGCGAGGCGACAACCTCATCGGTGCCGAACTCCATGCCCACAATCGTGGAGGGGAGGCCCGCGTCCATGGTGATGATGTCGCGCGGAGCGACCTCGCCCGCGTCCGTGTAGGCATCGTCGATCTCGCCGCCGCCGAATAGCTGCATGAGCGTCAGCGCGCGCTGCACCGCCACCGGGGGCAGCGCCGTGTCGGTGCCGCGCTCGAAGCGTCGCGACGCCTCGGAACCCAGCTTGTGCCTGCGCGCGGTGCGCGCGATCGTGATCGCATCAAAGTGCGCGGCCTCGAGCAGGATGTCCGTGGTCGCGTCCGAGATCTCGGTGTCCAGGCCGCCCATGACGCCCGCCATGCCGATGGCGCGCTTGCCATGCCCGCCGACGGAGTCCGTGATGAGCAGGTCCTCCGTGGACAGGTCGCGCTTGGCGTCGTCCAGGGTCACCAGTGTCTCGCCAGGTGCCGTACGACGCACCACGATGGGTGCCGTAAGCGTGCCCAGGTCGTAGGCGTGCAGCGGCTGGCCCAGCTCGAGCATCACGTAGTTGGTCACGTCCACCGCGAGTGAGATGGGGCGCATGCCCGACTGCTCGAGGCGGCGCTTCATCCACGTGGGGCTCGACGCGGCCGGGTTGAAGCCGCGCAGCGCACGCGCCACAAAGCGGTCGCAGCCCACGGTGCCGCGAATGGGCTCCTGGTCCTCGATCAGCACGGGGAACGCATCGGCCGATGCCTCGCCCGTCACCGCAATGCCGGCAGGGTCGGTGAAGACCGCGCCCGTCGAATGCGAGTACTCGCGCGCCACTCCCCTGATCGAGAAGCAATACCCGCGGTCGGGAGTGACGGTGATCTCGACCGCCTGCTCACCCAGCCCAAGAAGCGCGATCGCGTCGTCGCCCACCTCAAGCGAAACGTCGGCCGCAACCAAACCATCCGAACCGTCCGCGTGACGCAGCACGATGATGCCGTCGTGGTCCTCGCCAAGCCCCAACTCGCGAGCCGAGCAGATCATGCCGTCTGACCAGTGGCCGTACGTCTTGCGCCCCGCGATGGGGAACGGCCCAGGCAGCACTCCACCTGGCAACACGACGACGACGTAGTCACCCTCGACAAAGTTGTGGGCACCGCACACGATGCCGCGCGACGGGGGGAACTCGCTGCCGTCGTCGGGCGCGTGGCCCTGCACAAGACCATCCGGCCCCGCAGGATCATTGCGGATGCCCACGTCGACGCGGCAGTAGTTGATCGTCTTGCCGTTCTTCTGCTCCTCCTTGACGAGGCTCAGCACGCGACCAACGACCAGCGGGCCCTCGACACCCCCACCGGAGATGCCCTCCTCTTCAAGGCCCACCTTGACGAGCGCTGCGGCCACGTCTTCGGGGGTCGCGGAACCGAGGGCGACCGACTCGCCCAGCCATGACATCGGAATCTTAGGCATTACAGCTCCACTCCAAACTGCTTGGAAAAGTGCACATCGCCCTCGACCATGTCGCGCATGTCCTTGACGCCGTGGCGGAACATGAGCGTGCGCTCGATGCCCATGCCGAACGCGAA
>Ga0209100_1000177_pt1 | contig 71415 bp, 66 predicted proteins | sample lystaG_FD_185480 | JGI IMG/M metagenome (GOLD analysis project Ga0209100, IMG submission 185480) | Glacier valley bacterial and archeal communities from Borup Fiord, Nunavut, Canada, to study Microbial Dark Matter (Phase II) -... | ecosystem: Environmental > Aquatic > Freshwater > Ice > Glacier ... | reverse complement strand
CACGTGTGCGAGGGGTCGTTCTGGCGCATGGATGAACTTGGCTCATGACTTCTTTGCTCCCTGTAATGACTCAATCACGTCGCGCATCAACTGGCGGGCTCTAAACAGCGGACAGCTACGGACGGGGATATGATCACACGGGACGGGACAGTTACCCAGTCGAAATGTCAACGTTATGAAATCATTTTCCATTTTGTACAGGTTTGACCTCAAGGCCCGGATCGCCATTTTTACTGTCGCGCTTTTTATATCCGCTATCTGGTTGCTTGCCTATCATCTGGATGAGGAGGTTCGTTCGAATTTCGTGGAGGTTCTTTCCGTACAGCAGTTCCATTCCGCCGAACACATTGCCGGCAGTCTTGACGCGGCAGTCAAGTTGCGTGTCAACGTCCTCAATGATGCCGCTACCCTGATCAATCCCGATTGGATGGCCAGCCCCGTCCGTTTACATGCCTTTTTAGCGGCAAGGATACCGATCGCTCGATTCTTCAGCACGGGTCTGTTCATCATCTCGCGCGAAGGCATCGGACTGGCGGACCTGCCCCATCTGGTGGGGCGGGAAGGTGCCAGTTTTGTCGAAATGGATATTTTTCGAGAGGTTCTGGCAACCGGGAAGCCGGTTGTTGGCAAGCCGAACTTAGGTCGGTTTTCTCACCAGCCCGTTATCAATATCGCCGTCCCCGTCAAGAATAGCCGCAATGAAGTCATCGGTGTTTTGGCGGGAGGTGATCAAATCACCGGCGGCAGTTTGCTCGCTGAAATAGAGCCGGATAGAGTGCTTTTAAACGGTGATCTTCACGTCATGTCACCCAAGGATGGCATGTTCGTGACTTCCACCGACCCAGTCCGCATCATGCAATCCGATCCGGCCGTGGGTGTCAACCTCGTGTATGACCGATACCGGCAAGGCTATGAGGGATCTGAAGTCGGGCTTGATTCCAACGGTGTCGAGTGTCTTAGCTCGGCGAAACGCGTTCCGACCACCAGTTGGCTCGTCATTGCCACACTACCTACCTCCGATGCATTTGAAGCAATTGACTCTACGCGAAGAGAAATTTACAAAGATGCTGGCTTTGCCTCCGTCGTTATCGCGCTCCTGCTTTGGCTGTTCCTTTATCGTCAGTTGAGGTCGCTCAGCCAGTCGGCGCAGATCATTGACGCGATGGCTGACGGTCGTGAGCCGCTTCACTCATTGCCGCTGGAGGGGAGCAAGGAGATCAGACGATTGTTCGATAGCTTCAATAAACTTCAGAAACACATCGGCGATCAGGATCATGACCTGCAGGAATGGTCAAAGGAGATGCGCCTTGCCGCGTCGGTGTTTGAAGGAACCAGTGAAGCGATTCTTATCACCTCTCCGGATGGGTGCATCGTCAGTGTCAATCGCTCCTTTTGCAGAATGACTGGCTACGACGAAATCGAGTTGATTGGGAAAACCCCGCGGTTGTTGCATTCGGGGCGCCAAGATCGTGCTTTTTATCAGGAAATGTGGTCAACGCTTTTGAAAACCAATCAATGGCATGGAGAAATTTGGAATCGTCGCAAGAATGGTGAGATATACCCGGAGCGGTTAAACATTTCGGTGCTTCACGACGAGGCCGGAAAGGTGGTTCGTTATATCGCCATCACGGCTGACATTACGAAGCAGAAGGATGCGGAAGAACTCATCTGGCGACAAGCAAACTATGATTTTTTGAGCAACCTTCCTAATCGTCGCATGCTGAATGAATTGATGGGGCAAGCGATGCAGAAGTCGCGAAGAGACGGTCTGCCATTTGTTGTGATGCATATCAACCTAGATCACTTTAAGGAGGTGAACGACATATTGGGACACGGTTTTGGCGACAAAATCATCATCGAGGCCGGGAAACGAATTTCCGCCTGTGCGCAAACAGGATCTGATGCGGTGGCCCACCTGTGTGCGGATGATTTCGTTGTTATGTTGGATGCCTCATCAGATTCCTCACCGAGGGTTGAAAAATTGGCTTCAGAAATCCTGCGAACGATTGCCAGACCATTTCATCTCGGCAGTGAGACCTTTCATATCACCGCAAGCATTGGCATAGCCTGTTATCCCACCGATGCGGAAGATGTAGTCAGCCTCCTCAAGAAGGTGAATCAAGCCAAACATGCAGCCAAGACTGAGGGGCGTAACCGTTACTGCAATTTCACCGCTTCCATGGAACTGGCTGCGCAGACGCGGTTGCAACTTGCAAATGATATGCGCGGTGCGCTAGCCGCCCATCAGTTCGAGGTGTATTACCAACCGATCGTTGATTTGGATACTGGAAAAATCATTAAGGCAGAGGCTTTGTTGCGATGGAATCACCCCGAGCGGGGGATGGTCAGTCCCGTTCAGTTCATTCCAATTGCAGAAGAAATCGGTTTGATTAACGAGATCGGTGACTGGGTTTTCAAAGAAGCTGCGCAGCTGGCCAAGCGCTGGAACATGCGGAGTGAGTTGTCCGTAAATGACATCAATGCCAGAACGATGGCAATTGATGGGGCATCCAAAGCATGCCTTTATCAGGTCACTGTGAACAAGTCGCCGCGCCAGTTCTTTACCGGCAACACGGACAAGGCTTGGATCGACTACCTGCATAAAAACAATATCAATTGCGACTGCATTGCTATCGAAATAACTGAAGGTTTGTTGCTGGATCAGCATCCTGAAGTAATGGAGAAATTGAATGCCTTCCGTGAGGCCGGTATTCAGATTGCGCTTGACGATTTCGGCACGGGATACTCGGCGATGTCTTATCTTAAAAAGTTCGACATCGACTATCTCAAGATCGACCGTTCATTTGTTCATGAGATCGTTACCGACCGGAGCGATCGCGCAATCGTCGAAGCCATCATCGTTATGGCGCACAAACTCGGAATGAAAGTGGTCGCAGAAGGAATTGAGACAATCGAGCAGCGCGACATGCTGATTGAAGCCGGATGCGACTATGGACAAGGCTATTTGTTCGCCAAGCCGATGACGGGAGCGCAGTTTGAAAATCTGTGGTGATTTATTGAAACCAGCTTAGTCCAGCATTGTCCTCTGGAAGATAGCTACCCCCTGCGTCCGAATAGTAGTCGCACTTTATAGAGCCAAAACCCCAGGCGGCGAGAACGCACGATGCAGGCCACCACGAGCGACGTCTGACGGGTAATCCAACTCATGCAGTTAGGTTGCCGGGAAGAGGGCACTCGCAAACGACTGCAACCGCCTTTTACCGGCCGCTTTCGCGGCCGATGTACAGTCCATTTCGGATTGCATTTCAGCCCTTCAATAATCCAGTCACTTCCGCCAACCAGTCCTGAAAAATGGCTACCGCTGGCCGCTCGTCCTCGCGCTCGGGCGTGACCAGGTAATAGGCCCGTTCGCTGGGCAGGGGTTGCTGGCAGGCCACCACCAGCTCACCACGCGCCAACTCGGTTTCGATCAGCAGTCGCGGCACCAGCGCCAGCCCCATGCCGTGGGTGGCAGCCGCCGCAGTCATTGAAAACAACTCATAACGTGGCCCCGACAAGGCCTGCGGCGCGCTCACGCCCATGGCGTCAAACCACTGCCGCCAACCTTCAGGCCGGGTGCTTTGTTGCAGCAGGGGGAGCTGGGCGATGGCCTGCGGGGTGAGGGCGGTTTGCGCGCCCAGCAAGGCCGGGCTGCAGACCGGCACCACTTCTTCGGCCAGCAGCCGCACGGTGCGGGTGCCGGCCCAGCGGCGCACCTGCTCGACCGTGCCGGCGTACAGCGCCGCGTCAAACGCCGTGTCGGCAAACATGAAGGGCCGGGTGCTGGTCTCGATGTGGACCGTGAGGTCGGGATGCTGCGCGGCCAGCAAGGGCAGGCGCGGAATCAGCCAGCGCGTGGCAAAGGTGGGCACCGCCGCCAGATGCAGGCTGCCACTGCGACCCTGCGGCGACATCACGTCCAGCGTGTCGCGCTCCAGCCCCTGCAGGCGTGGCGCCACCTGCAGCGCATAGTCGGCGCCGCGCTCGGTCAGCGCCACGCCATGCCGGGTGCGGCGAAACAGGGCGACGCCGAGGAACGACTCCAGCGCCGTGATCTGCCGCGACACCGCGCCTTGCGTCAGCGCCAGTTCTTGCGCGGCGCGGGTGTAGCTCTCGTGGCGGGCGGCGGCGTCAAAGCAGGCCAGCGCCTGCAGGGAGGGGATTTTTCTGCGCATAGTGTGCGTAATGTACACAATTGGTTTCAAGTAGTTGTTTGTAGTTGCTCATTAATTAATAGCGGATTGTGCAGGTGGTAAGGCGGCTAATGGCAAAAATTATCCACATGTTCAAGCAATCTGGATGATGGCTTGATCAGTAAGGTATGAGTTAAGCGCATGAATGGATGACGATAAGTCGTTTGCCCATGCGCCAGGCGTCCGCTACCATGCATTGGTCGCTGCCCACTACAGCCTGATTGATTCAACTTTTCACCCGGAGACTTCCATGGCCCACGCAACCTTCAACTGGCAAGCCCCCTTCTTGCTCGACCAGCAACTCAGCGACGACGAACGCATGGTGCGCGACGCCGCCGCCGCTTATTGCCAGGACAAACTGCAGCCGCGCGTGATCGAGGCCTTCCGCAAAGAGCAAACCGACGTCGCCATCTTTCGTGAAATGGGCGCGCTCGGTTTGCTCGGCCCCACCATCCCCGAAGCCTACGGCGGCCCCGGCCTGAACTACGTCGCCTACGGCCTGATCGCCCGTGAAGTGGAACGCGTTGACTCCGGCTACCGCTCCATGATGAGCGTGCAGAGTTCGCTGGTGATGGTGCCGATCTTTGAATTTGGCACCGAAGGCCAGCGCCAGAAATACCTGCCGAAACTCGCCAGCGGGGAATGGATTGGCTGCTTCGGCCTGACCGAACCGGATCACGGCTCTGACCCCAATTCGATGATCACGCGGGCGCACAAGGTGGCCGGCGGCTACAAGTTGAGTGGCGCCAAGATGTGGATTTCCAACAGCCCGATTGCCGATGTCTTTGTGGTCTGGGCCAAAGAGGTGAGCGCGGGCGGCCAGGTCGGACCGATTCGCGGCTTCGTGCTGGAGAAGGGCATGGCCGGTTTGACGGCGCCGGTCATCCACGGCAAGGTCGGTTTGCGCGCCTCGATTACCGGTGAAATCGTGATGGACGGCGTGTTTTGCCCGGAAGAAAACGCCTTCCCCGAGGTGCAAGGCCTGAAAGGCCCGTTCACCTGTCTCAACAGCGCCCGCTATGGCATCGCCTGGGGTGCCTTGGGTGCGGCGGAAGACTGCTGGTTCCGTTCGCGCCAGTACGTGATGGACCGCAAACAGTTTGGCCGCCCGCTGGCGGCCAACCAGCTGATCCAGAAAAAACTGGCCGACATGCAAACCGAGATTGCGTTGGGGCTGCAGGGCTGCCTGCGGCTGGGCCGCATGAAGGACGAGGGCACGGATTCGGTTGAAATCACGTCGCTTCTGAAGCGCAACTCCTGCGGCAAGTCGCTCGACATTGCCCGGCTGGCGCGCGACATGATGGGCGGCAACGGTATTTCGGATGAGTTTGGCGTGGCGCGGCATTTGGTGAATCTGGAGGTGGTGAACACCTATGAAGGGACGCACGATATTCATGCGCTGATTTTGGGGCGGGCGCAGACCGGGATTGCGGCGTTTTCTAACTGACTTTTTGTTGGCGTTGGGCAAACATAAACCCAAAGCAAGAACCACCATGACCGCAGAAAATTCCCCCACCACGGCGCAAGCCGGCGCCCTGTCTCACCTGAAAGTACTCGATCTGTCCCGCGTCCTGGCCGGCCCCTGGTGCACCCAGATGCTGGCCGACCTCGGTGCCGACGTGATCAAGGTGGAACGCCCCGGCGCCGGTGACGACACCCGCCACTGGGGCCCGCCGTTCCTGAAAGACGCACAGGGCAACGATACCGAGCAGGCCAGCTATTTCACCGCCTGCAACCGCAACAAACGCGCCATCACCCTCGACATCGCCCAGCCCGAAGGCCAGGCGCTGATCCGTCAAATGGCCTTGAGTAGCGACATCCTGGTGGAGAACTTCAAGGTCGGCGGCCTGGCTCATTACGGGCTGGATTACGCCAGCCTGCAGGCGCTCAACCCGCGCCTGATTTATTGCTCGGTCACCGGTTTTGGCCAGACCGGGCCCTATGCCGAGCGCGCCGGTTACGACCTGATGATTCAGGCCATGAGCGGCATGATGAGCATCACCGGCCGCCCGGACGAGGTGCCCGGCGGTGGTCCGTTGCGCGTCGGCGTGGCGCTGACGGACCTCTTCACCGGTGTCTACGCCTGCAGCGCCATCCTGGCGGCGATCGAGGTGCGCCACCGCACCGGCGCCGGCCAGCACATCGACATGGCGCTGCTCGACGTCGGCATGGCGATTCTGGGCAACCAGGCGGCGGGCTTTTTGAACACCGGCCAGGTGCCGCAGCGCCAAGGCAACAGCCACCCCAGCCTGGCGCCGTACCAGGACTTTCCGACGCTGGACGGTGCCATGCTGCTGGCGATTGGCAACGACGGCCAGTTTGCCCGTTTTTGTCAGGCGGTCGAGCGCCCCGAGTGGGCGGCGGACCCCCGTTTTGCCAGCAACACGCTGCGGGTGAAAAATCGCAATGCGCTGATCCCGGCGCTGGAGGCCGTCACGCGCACCCGCAGCACCGCGCAGTGGATTGCCCTGCTGGAAGACAAGGCGGTGCCCTGCGGCCCGATCAATGACATTGGACAAGCGTTTGCCGATGAGCAGGTAAACGCCCGTGGTTTAGTGGTAAATCAGCCGCTAGCCCCCGCTGTATCTTCGCAGTCAGCTATTAAATCAATAGCAACTGTGGCCAGCCCGCTGCGCCTGACGGCGACGCCGCCGGTGCTGCGCCGGCCGCCCCCGGCGCTGGGGGAGCACACCGAGGAAGTGCTGGCCGAGTTGGGGCTGGATGCGGCGGCCATTGCGGCGTTGCGCGCACGGCGCGTGCTGTAGCGCGGGCCGCCGACCAGGTGTGGGCCGGCGCAAGGGAAAAGCAGGTTGGGTGTCCCGCGCGGCGTGAGGTCAACGGCCCACGAACTGCGCCGGCTGCTTGCTGTAGAAGGCTTCGATACCGGTTTTGAAATCGGCCGTGGCGGCACATTCGGCGAAGGCGGCGGCCTCGGCCGTGAGCTGGCCCGGCAGATCGCGGTCGAACGAGGTGCGCATCAGCCGGCGCAGATGGCCATAGGCGACGGTCGGCCCGCCCGCCAGGCGATGGGCCAACGCGGTCACTTCGGCTTCGAGTTCGGCGGCGGCCACCACCCGGTTCACCAAGCCCAGCCGTTCGGCGTCGGCACTCGTCAGCGTCTCGCCGAGCATGGCAATTTCGAGCGCCCGCCGCAGGCCGACGAGGCGCGGCAGCGCCCAGGACGCGCCCACATCGCAGCTGGTGCCGAGGTTGACGTAGGCCAGGTTAAAGCGGGTGCCTTCGGCCGCCAGCACAAAGTCCGCCTGCAGCATCAGGCTGAGGCCGGCGCCGGCGGCGACCCCATGCACTTGCGCAATGAGCGGCGCATCCATCGCCGCAAAGACGAGGAGCGCCTCATTCAACGGGCCAATCAGGTCGGCCGCCCCCTGGAGCGGATCGGCGCGCATGGTGGCGAGGTCGCCCCCGGCCATGAAGCCCTTGCCGGCGCCGCAGAGCACGATGGCGCGCACCGAGCGATCGGCCGCAAGTTCGCGTGCGGTGCGCAACAGCGCTTGCGCCATCGGCACATCAATGGCATTGAGGGCGTGCGGCCGGTTGAAGCGAATGAGGGCAACGGCGCCGTTGCGCTCCAGCTGAAGGGACGCTTCCGTGGAAATCAGGGTGGACATAAAAACCTTTCTGGGCGGCGAGCCGCCGTGACTCAAAAGCGGCCGGCCGCCAGGGCCGGGCCGGTGTCAGTGGTACAGCGCCTCGATCTCCGCCGCATAGGTCTTGTAGATGCTGGAGCGGCGCACCTTCATGGTGGCGGTGACCTCGCCGTCGTCGTGATCCAACTCCTTGACCAGCAGATGGAACTTGCGGATGTGCGACACCTGCGCCAGCCGGCTGTTGCCGTGCGCGATTTCAGCTTCAATCAGCGCGCGCACGTCCGGGTGCTCGACGAGTGAGCGGAAATGGGTGAACGGAATGCGCCGCGCCTCCGCCCACTTGCCCATGATTTCATAGTCGATTTGCACCAGCGCGCCGACGAACTTGCGGCCCTCGGCGACGATGATGCATTCCTTGATGAACGGGCTGCCCTTCATCGTATTTTCAATTTCCGAGGGCGTCAGGTTCTTGCCGCCGGCGGTGATCATGATGTCTTTCAGCCGGTCCACGATGCGCAGCTGGCCGCTTTCCTCGCGCACCACGTCGCCGGTGTACAGCCAGCCGTCGCGGATGCTGGTGGCGGTGGCTTCGGGGTTCTTGTAGTAGCCGGCAAACACCATGTCGCCGCGCAGCAGCAGCTCGCCGTTTTCGCCGATGCGGTGTTCTACGCCCAGCGTGGGCACGCCGACGGTGCCGACAATCACCGCCTCGCGCCGGTGGCCGGTCACCATGCCGCTGGATTCCGTCAGGCCATAGACCTCGACCAGCGGCACACCCAGCACGCGGAAAAAGCGCACCACATCGGGCGGGATCGGGGCGGCACCGGTGAGGGCCACCTGCGCTTGGCGCAGACCGATGAAGTTCTGCACGGCACGGAAGATCGTCCAGTAACTGGCGAAGTAGGCCAGCTTTTCAAGCGCCGTCCAGGCGGCGCGGGGTTTGTCAGGCAGGTGCTGGCAGGCCGCGTAGGCTTGTCTGAACAGGGCGCGGCGCAGGCCGCCGGTTTCCTGCAGCTTGATGTTGATGGCGGCGTGCATCTTTTCCCAGATGCGCGGCACGCCGAGGAACATGGTGGGCGCCACCTCGCGCAGGTCTTCTTGCACGGTCCGGATGGACTCGCCAAAGTTCACCTGGGAGCCGGTATAGATCGGGGCGAAGGTGGTCAGCATCTGCTCGGCCACATGGCACAGCGGCAGGTAGGACAGGTGGCTGGTGGCGGCCGACAAACCGAGCCGGTCGATGATGCCCGGCACCACGCCGCGAATGTTGCGGTAGGAAATCATGGCGCCCTTGGGCTTGCCGGTGGAGCCGGAGGTGTAGATCATCAGACCGATGTCGTCCAGCGTCTGCCCGGCCAACACGGCGTCGATCAGCGCCAGGTTGCCGGCGGCGGCGCCTGCTGTCTCGACCTCGTCAAAGGTGGCAATCAGTTGACGCGCTTCCGGGGCAAAGCTGCGCAGGCCCTTGGTTTCCATCACCACGATCTTGCGCAGCCGCGGCAGTTGGTCGAGCGCGGTCAGCACCTTGTCGGTCTGTTCCTGGTCCTCGCAGACCATGATTTCGATGTCGGCATGGCCGACCACATAAGCGACTTCGGAGGTCGGGCTGGTCGGGTAGACGCCGACCGTGACGGCGCCCACCAGGCCGGTGCCCATCTGCGCCAGCACCCATTCGATGCGGTTTTCAGAGATCACGCCGACATGGCCGCCCGCGGGCAAGCCCATGGCGCGCAGGCCCAGGCCGAAGTGGCAGGCGCGCAAGTAGTAATGGTCCCAGCGCACCGGCTTCCAGATGCCAAAGTCTTTTTGCCGGATGGCGATGCGGGCGGGGGTCAGGCGCGCACGCTCCCGCAGCATTTGCGGCAGGGTCAGTTCGGGGAGAGTGAGGTGTGCGTTCATGTTCAGGACAGCCAGCGTTTGCGGCGCTTGTAATGCTTGATTTCACGGAAGCTGCGGGCCTCGCCGCCACCGCCCATGCCGAGGTAAAACTCGCGCACGTCGGGGTCGCTGGCGAGCCGCTCGGCACTGCCGTCGATGACGATCTTGCCGTTTTCCATGATGTAGCCGCTGTGGGCCACCGCCAGCGCCACGGTGGCGTTTTGCTCGACCAGCAGCATGGAGACGCCGCGCTCGGCGTTGATGCGGGCAATGATGACAAAAATATCTTCCACCAGCTTGGGCGACAGGCCGAGCGAGGGCTCGTCCAGCAAGATCAGTTGCGGCTGCGCGATGATTGCGCGGCCGATCGCCAGCATCTGCTGCTCGCCGCCTGACAGGTAGCCAGCCAGCCCTTTGCGACGCTCATGCAGGCGCGGAAAGTAGTTGTAGACCAGGTCAAAGTCGGGTTTTACCCCGCTGCGGCCGCTGAGGGCATAGGTGGCGGCAACCAGGTTTTCTTCGACCGTGAGGTCCTCGAACACCCGGCGCCCTTCCATCACATGGCTCAGGCCCTGGCGCACCAGTTGCTGGGGCGCCAGCGTCGCGGTCGGCTGGCCGTTGAACAGAATGCTGCCGCTCTTCAGCTCGCCATCTTCCAGCGCCAGCAGACCCGAAATGGCCTTCAGCGTGGTTGACTTGCCGGCGCCGTTGCTGCCCAGCAAGGCCACGATCTGGCCGCGTGGCACGGCCAAGGACAGGCCCCGCAGGGCCTGCACCACCTTGTTGTAAATGACCTCGATGTTGTTGACTTCGAGGACGTTGTCCGAGCGCGGCGGGGTCATGGTTTGTCGTGCCGTGGTTACAGCGCGATCCAGTCGGACGCGGGCACCATCTTCTGCGCTTTCATGTCGGCCTTGTAGACGCGGCCGACCGGAATCGAGTTGCCCTTGATGGTGATCGGCACGCCGATGAGGCCGCCGGTGTCGAAGTTCTTGATGCTGTTGAGCGCGGCCTTCAGGTTCTTGCCGTTGAGTTCCTTCTTGGCTTCCAGCGTGCGCTTGGCGGCTTCGGTGAACAGCATGGCGGCCAGGAAGCCCTGCATGTAGGCGGTACTCTGGTACTCGGGATGCAGCTGGCGGATTTTGTCCAGCATCGGCGCCTTGGCCGAGGTGTCGTAGTAGTAGCGGTAAGGCATGACGCCCATGAAGCCGTCGCCGGCTTCGCCCATCTTCATGACGGTGGAACTGTCCATGGTCCAGAAGGTTCCCATCCACTTGCTGGTCATGCCCATCTGCTTGCCTTGCGTGATGAATTCCGGGATGGGGGCGAGGATGTAGCCGTGGAAGATGGTGTAGTCGGGTGCCGCGCGGCGCAGCTTGATCACTTCGGTGGAGACGTCCACGCTGCCGGCCGGCGTCATGATCTTGACCGGCACGCTCAGGCCCAGTTTCTTGGCCAGCGCTTCGCTGCTGTCGATCGGGTCGCGGCCGAATTCAGAGTCGGAGTAGACGAAGGCGACTTTGGCGCCCGGCTTTTCCTTGGCGATGTGGCGCAGCAGAATGCCGAACATCTCGGTGTAGTCGGGGCCGACCAGGAACTGGTTCGGGTATTTAACCGGGTCGTTCAGCTCGGTGGCAAACGAGGCACCGGCCATCATGATGTTGCCGGTGCGGTCCAGCTCCGGGTTGATGGTCTTGGAAAACGCGGTGGAGTCACCGTAGTAGAGATTGACCTTGTTCTGGCTGGTGATCTTCTTGAAGGCGGCGACCGAGACATCGACCTTGTAGCCGGTGTCTTCCGGCACATAGCGCAGCTTGCGGCCCTTGATGCCACCGCCGTCGTTGACGATCTTCACGTAGTCGGCTATGCCAGCATTGATGCCGACGCCGGCAAAGGCGAACACGCCCGTCATAGGAATGGAGCCGCCAATGACGATGTCCTCGCCGGCCTGCGCCTGCGCCAGTGGCGCGATGAGTGAGGCACCGACGGCCAGCATCAGGGCGCGGCGACGTTGGGACGTAGGGGGGGATGTCTTCTGCATGCTTAACTCCTTGTTGTTTGCTTTGTCCATGACCTGCGCAGCACTCAGTTACGGAATGGCCACAGGTGAAAAAAGCGGCGAATGCGCCGCCACACTTCTGCGAGCCCATGTGGCTCGAACACCAGAAAACCGATGATCAACAGCCCGAACAGCACGGTGCGCACGGGCGAGAGAAAGACGGTCAACTCGGAACCCCCGGGCAGCAGATCCACCGCCAGCTTGAGCAGTTCCGGCACCATGGTCATGAAGACCGCCCCCAGGATCGGGCCCAGGATGGTGCCCATGCCGCCGACGATGATGGCGGCGAGGAAAAAGATGGACATCGACAAGGGGAAGCTCTCGGGCGTGACCACCCGGAAAAAGTAGGCCCACAAGCCGCCGGCCACGCCGGCATAAAAAGAAGACAGTCCGAATGACAGCAGCTTGTAGCGCAGCAACGGAATACCCAGCACTTCAGCCGAAATGTCGCGGTCGCGGATGGCAATGAAGGCGCGGCCGACCCGCGTCCGGAACAGGTTGCTGGCACCCAGCAGCATCAAAACGGTGGCGGGCACGATCACCCAGTAGAGGCGGAACGAGGTGTCCAGCAAGGTACCAAACAGTTGGGCCGGCGGCACGGTGAGGCCGCCGGTGCCGCCGGTGAAGGCGGTGTTGGCAAAAAGAAAGTGCGCGATAAACGAGGCGGCGATGGTGGCGATGGCCAGGTACAAGCCCTTCACGCGCAACGACGGGATGCCGACGATGAGGCCGCCCAGCATGGCGACGAAACCACCGGCGAGGAGGTTGAGCAGGAACGGTGAACCAACCCGTATTTCCAGCACGGCCACGGTGTAGGCGCCCAGTCCCATGAAGGCCGCCTGGCCCAGGCTGACCAGCCCGGTGTAGCCGGTGAGGATGTTCAGCCCCGAAGCACTGGCCACGTTGATACTGACCAGACAGGCCAGGTACAGCCAGTAATCACTGGCCATGAACGGGAACAGCAGCAGCAGGGCGGCGCCCATGGCCAGCCAGACTTTTTGGGTGCGTGAATCAAACAGCGCCGCGTCGGCGATGTAGCTTTCTTTGAGTGTGCCGATGCGCATCAGAGCCTCTCGATTTCGTGGGTGCCGAACAGGCCGTAGGGGCGGATCATGAGCACCAGCACCAGCACGATGAAGGTGGCCAGCAGCTTGTATTCGCCGCCCAGATAAGTGCTGGCCATGGCTTCGACCAGACCGATGAACAAGCCACCGACCAGTGCGCCAAGCACGCTGTCGAGTCCGCCGACGATGACGACCACCAGCACCGACAGGCCGAACACGCCCATGGACGAGGAGATGCCGCCGATGGAGCCGACGATGATGCCGGAGACGGCGGCGATCATGGCCGAAACGACCCAGGCCAGGGAGAACACGCGCGGCACGTTGATGCCCATGGAGTACGCTGCCGCCGGGTCCGCCGCCGTGGCGCGCAGGGCCACGCCGCCGCGCCAGAAGCGGAACACCAGCAGCACCGCGGCAATCAGCACGACCGCGATCAGGGCGCCATAGAACACCTTGGGCGCCAGGAAAGCCTCGCCCACCATCACCGGGGTGTTCGGCATGAACTCGGGTAGCCGGCGCTGATCCGCCGTCCAGATCATTTCCACCAAGCCGACCAGAACGGAGGCCAGCCCGACCGTGACCATGAAGACCGAAATGGGCGGCTCGCCCAGCAGGGGGCGGATCATGGTGCGCTCGATCACGGCGCCCAGCAGGCCGGTGCCCAGCACGGCCGCCGGAATGGCGATCCACAGCGGGAAGGCGAAGGTGGCCGAGAAAGTAAAGAACAAGTAGGCGCCGACCATCAGCATTTCACCAATGGCGATGTTGACCACCCGCGTGGCCTTGTAGACCATGACGAAGGCCAGTGCCGCCAGCGCATACAGGCCGCCGCTGGCCAGTCCCGTCAGACTGATTTCAAAGAGATAGGCCCAATCCATCAGAGGACTCCCTGGGTCGTGGTGCTGGCGTGCAGCTTGCGGCGCAGGTCGCCGACGTCGCCCGAACCGAGGTAGGCACGGATCACCTCGGGATCGCCCTGCACGGCCGCCGGCGTGCCTTGGGCAATGACCTGGCCAAAGTTGAGCACGATCACATGATCAGACAGATCCATCACCATGCCCATGTCGTGTTCCACCATCAGTACAGTGATGCCCCATTCCTCGCGGACGTCCAGGATAAAGCGCGCCATGTCTTCGGTTTCCTCGCGGTTCATGCCGGCCACCGGTTCGTCCAGCAGCAGGATTTCGGGTTGCATGGCGAGGGCACGGGCCATCTCCACCCGCTTTTGCAGGCCGTAGGGCAGGGCGGACACCGGGGCGTGGCGAATGTGGTCGATCTCCAGAAAATCGATGATGCGTTCTTCGATGTCGGCGCGCAGCGCGGCCTCCTCGCGGCGGGCGCGGCCCAGGTAGAACAGGGCGTCCAGCACGTTCGACTTCAGGTGGGCGTGGCGGCCCAGCTTGATGTTGTCGAGCACAGTCATGCCGCGGAACAGCGCAATGTTTTGAAAGCTGCGACCCAGGCCCAGTTTGGCGCGCTGCGGTGTCGGCAGGCGCGTGATGTCCTGGCCCTTGAAACGCACATGGCCGCTGGTCGGCCGGTAAAAGCCCGAGATGGTGTTGAACAACGAAGTCTTGCCCGCGCCGTTGGGCCCGATGACGGCGGTGATGGAGCCCGGCGCGACATCAAAGCCGACGCCGCTCAGCGCATGCACGCCGCCAAAGGACAGCGTGACGCCATCAACCTGCAACAGGGGCGGGGCGGCGGTTGGGCTGCTTTGGGGGTGGGTCACCATGGGCTTGCTCATGCGGGTTTGTGCGGATCGAAAGATACTTACTGTTGCGTAAAAATATTACTCGTGAGTAAATTATGTAGTTCACTTACAACCCCAGCATCAGGACTTTCCCTAAGGCTTTCCACCATGTCCCAAAAACGACCGCCCTCTGCCACCCTTCCTGCTGCGCCACTGGTCTCGCCTTGGGTCCCCGCGTCCGCGCGTGAGCAGCAGCGCGAGGCCAAGCGCAATGCCGTGTTGTCGACGGCCGCACAACTGTTCAATGAGCGCGGCTTTCATGCCACGTCACTGGACGACATTGCGGCGCGGCTGAACGTCAGCAAGCCGACGCTCTACTACTACGTCAAGAACAAGGACGAGATCCTGTTCGAATGCGTGCGCAAGGGGCTGCAGATGTTGCGCGAAGGCATCGCAGAAGTGAGCAACACAGGCGGCCAAGCCATTGACCAACTTATGGCGTGCATGCGGGTCTATTCGCGCATCGTCACGATGGACTTCGGCATGTGTTTGATCCGCGTGAGCGACGATGAGCTGCCGCCGGAGAGCCGCAAGGCGTTGCGGCGGCTCAAATCCGATCTCGACCTGGAGTTCCGTCGTCTGGTGGCGCAAGGCATTGCGGAAGGCTCGCTCCAGCCCTGCGATCCCAAAATAGCGGCCTTCATGATCGCGGGGGCGTTGAGCTGGATTGGTCGTTGGTACCAAGCCGACGGTGAGTACAGCCCCGAAGAGATTGCGACGCAGTGCATTGCCATGCTACGGGACGGCATTTTGCGACGCCCGGATTCACCAGCCGTGTCTGACGTTGTTGGCGATTCGTAATGGTGTAATCCAACTCTTTGACCGGTGGCTTGATGATGAAACGCAAATTCCAGTATGTACTCGGGCTGTTGGCCGTCCTGGCAGGCGTGGCGAGCGCCCAGCCCGTCTCCTTCGGCCTCTTTGGCGACATGCCGTACAGCCACTGGGAGCGCGAGCACCTGCCCGAATTGATCAGCGAAATGGACCGAGAAAACCTGGCCTTTGTGGTGCATGACGGCGACATCAAAAACGGCGGCAGCGTGTGCAGCGATGAAGTGCTGCACGACATCCTGGGGGTCTTTCAGGCGTCCAAAACGCCACTGGTGTATGTGCCGGGCGATAACGAGTGGACCGATTGCCATCGCAAAAGCAATGGCGGCTACGACCCGCTGGAGCGTTTGGCCAAGCTGCGCGAACTGTTTTTTGGCGGGGAAACCACGCTTGGCCAGCGCACGCTGGCCCTGGAGCGGCAAAGCCGCGACCCGGCGTTTGCCAGTTACCGTGAAAACGTGCGCTGGGAAGCGGGCGGTGCCCTGTTTGTCGGCCTGAACCTGCCCGGCAGCGAGAACAATTACCACGGCACCACCTTCAGGGGCGGTCCGGTGCCGGAGTTTGTGGCGCGCAGTGCGGCCAACCGGGTCTGGCTGGCGCAGGCCTTTGCCCAGGCCCGTGCCAAAAAACTGGCCGGCATTTTGATCGTGATCCAGGCCGATCCAGAATTTGAAAACGCCAACGTCGGCCACCCCCAGCCGGGCTACCGAGAGTTTTTGACCCAGTTGCAGCAAGAGACGCAGGCCTTTGCCGGGCGCGTCGTGCTGGTGCATGGCGATACGCATCTGCAGCAGATCAACCAGCCGATGCGCGATCCGGTGAGCAAGCAAGTGGTAGAAAACTTTACCCGGGTGGAAACCTTTGGCTACCCTTTTTTCGGCTGGGTCAAGGCCACCGTGGATGTGACTGATCCGCAGGTCTTTCGCTTTTCACCCCGCCCCTGGCGCGCGTCCGCGCCTTAGCCCGGGAAAAATTCCGGGTTGGCCTGGATGATTTTTTTCAGGTGCGCGAAGCAGTTGGCATCAATCGCGGTGCCGACCGTGTCGGCCATGATGGCCAGCGTTTTATCCACCGGCACGGCGCCGCGGTAGGGCCGCTCGGCGGTGATGGCGTCAAAAATATCGGCGGTGGTGATGATGCGGGTTTCCAGCGCGATGTCCGCCGCTTTCAGGCCCCGCGGATAACCGCCGCCGTCCAGCCGCTCATGGTGCGCCGCCGACACGCGCGCCAGCTCATCGAAGCTCAGGATGCGCCCCAGGATGGACTCGGTGTAAACCGCATGGCGTCGTACCGCCGCCCACTCGGCTTCGTCCAGTTTGCCGGGTTTGTCGAGAATCGCGTTGCTGACTCCGAGCTTGCCGACGTCGTGCAGCAGGGCGCCGCGTTTCAGCCAGCGCCGGCGTGCTTCCGGAATCTCCATTGATTCCCCCAGCAGGGCCGTATACAGCCCGACCCGGGCGCTGTGGCCGGCCGTAAAAGGGCTTTTGGCGTCCACCACCTGGCCAAAGGCTTCGGCAATGTCGTCGAGGTAGTCTTCGTCCAGCACCGCTTCATGGCCGCCCGGCTCCATGGCGAAGACTTGTGCCTCCAGATCGGCGGCGTTCAAGGTGGCCCAGAACGGGGCGGTGCTGGCCACGGCCAGAAACGCATCGACCAGTTCGGGGTCAAACCATTTGCCGCGCCGGTGTTGTACCTCCGCCTTCGCCGCGGCCTGGCCGTCGGCGCAATGGACCACGTCCACCACCTGCGCCAGCAGCGCGATGCGCGAAAACAGGGGAATCGCGCTGCCCGCCAAGCCTTCGGGCCGGCCTTGCCCATTCCAGTGCTCGTCCAGCGAATGGATGCCTTGCGCCACCCCTTCCGAAAAGCGCAACTGGCGGGCAATATCGGCGCCGCGCGTGCAGCGCGTCAAAGTCAGCTCCTGGGCGATTTGGTCGCCGTTGGACAAAATGCCGGACATGGCTTTCAGCCGGTCGATCAGCCCGGCGGCCGGGCCGGTGTGGCGCAGCACAAACCGCAACACTTGCGGCAGACTGCCGTCCACCCATTTGAAATCACGCTTGAAGGAGAGGTCGTCGGTCAGGTACAACTCGCAAATGCGCGAGGCGTTGCTGCTGCAGCCCAGGTCCTTCAGCAGCAGGGTGTAGTAAAGCTCCCACAGCTGCTCGGTCGGCAGGCCCAGCCTCTGGCCGATGTGCATGCCAATCCAGCAGCAGCGCACGCAATGTCCCTCGGGCTGGCCCTCCGTGATGTCGAGCGCATGACTGAGCGCCCCCATCAGTTCTGACAGTTTTAAGGACTGCATAAATTCCTATAAAGGGTGCTCGGTGTAAAACTTGCCGCCGTGGTACAGCAACGGGGAAGCACCGACTCGGTGTGAGCAGCGCTCGACTTCGCCGACAAAAATCACGTGGTCGCCTTCGGAATAGCGGCTGCGGTTAAAGCATTCAAACGTGGCCGCCGCGCCGGCCAGCAGCGGCGCGCCGCCAACGCCTTCCAGGAAGGCGACGTCGGCAAAACGGTCCACGCCTTTGGTGGCAAAACGTTTGGCCAGTTCTTTCTGGTCCGCCGCCAGGATGTTGATGGCGTAGTGCGAGCCGGTGCTGAAGGCGGGCATGGACGCCGCCGCCCGGGCCAGACTCCACAGCACCAGTGGCGGGTTGAGCGATACCGAGTTGAACGAGTTGGCGGTCAGTCCAACGAACTCACCTTCGGCAGTGCGGGCGGTCACGATGGTGACGCCCGTGGCAAACATGCCCAGGGCGGCTCTAAACTCGGGCGCGGAAAAATTGGGGGCGTGAGCCTTGGGGCTCAAATCAGACAAAGACATGGCTTAAATTTACCCGAAATTTCCGCCAGGCCGGAAAACGCGCGGCATACCCTTCGATTCAACGCCCCGTGGTCGCATCGCCAGGCGAATAAAATCAGGCCATGCGTTCTTGCCACTCCCTGTTTGTTCTTCTTGCTACTTTTCTTATAGCGTCAGGCGCTTCTGCCGCTGGGGTATGCGACGATTTTTATGCCCGCTTGCCGAATGTGCAGCGCTCCCTGTGCGAAGACGCCAAGCTCCAGGCCAACGCGGCCCGCAGCGTCAAGGGTCGCGCCCTTTACACGCGTGACATTCGCCCGGATGACGCCCGCCTGCGGGTGCTGGTGATTGGCGGTATCCATGGCGACGAGTTGTCGTCCGCATCGGTGGCATTGCACTGGATTGGGCTGGCACAAGCCGCACCGTCGCAAACGCACTGGCGTTTCATTCCCGCACTCAACCCGGATGGGCTGTTCAGCCGCCCGTCGCGGCGCGTCAACGCCAACGGCGTGGATCTGAACCGCAACTTTCCAACGCCCAACTGGAAGCGCGATGCCCCGTTCTATTGGGCCAAAAAAACGCGTAAAGACCCGCGCCGCTGGCCGGGCAAGCTGCCGCTGAGCGAGCCCGAGTCCAAGTTCATCGTGGAGGAAATGCAACGCTTCAAGCCCAACCTCATTGTCAGTATTCATGCGCCCTATGGCTTGCTGGATTTTGATGGTCCGCTGGCGCCTCCTGTCCGTCTGGGCCGCCTGTATCTGGATCAGGTGGGCATTTTCCCCGGTTCGCTGGGCAATTACGGTGGCGTCCACAAGGGCATGCCGGTGGTCACGATTGAACTCCCGAGCGCCCTCAAAACGCCGTCGGATGCCGAGATGCAGCGGATGTGGCTGGACCTGAGGAGCTGGATGGGGGAACGGATGGGGCCGAGCGCCATGGCCCCGGCGCCTGTTCCGGTGGCTCGGAAATAGCTGCGCCCAAGCGGCGCAGGCCTGCTTCAGTCGCGGCCCGCGACCGCCTGTTGCATGGCGCCCAGTAAAGTGGCAGGGTCGTGCGCGCCAGAGACGGTTACTTTTCGGTTGAAGATGAAAAACGGCACGCCGCTGATGCCCAGACTCCGGATGTGGGCGTCGGCCTGGGCCACTTCCTCCAGGTGCTCGGGATCGGTCACAAAGGCGCGGGCGTCTTCCCCGTTGAGACCGGCTTCTTCGGCAATGTTGGCCAGTACATCAAGGTTGCCAATGAAGCGGTTTTCAACAAAATAGGCCCGGAGCAGGCGCTCCTGGATGTCGCTGCCGTCGGCATCACCCAGCTGGGCAAAGGCAATCAGGGCGTGCGCCGCCAGCGTGTTGGGTTGGCGCGTGATGGTGTCAATATTCAGCGTCAGCCCGACCGCCTGGCCGGCAGCGCGAACCCGCTCGTAGATCTCGGCGGCGCGCTCAGGCCCGCCAAACTTGTCTTCCAGGTACGCCTGACGCGACACGCCTTCGGCCGGCAAGTCCGGGTTGAGTTGAAACGGGTGCCAGCGGATGACGACATTGGGCAGGTGATAGGCCTCGGGCAAGGCCAGTGCGGCTTCAAGTTTGCGCTTGCCGATGTAGCACCAGGGGCAGACGACGTCGGACACCACGTCGATGGTGAGGGTAGGGCTGTTCATGGCTAAATTGTAGGCGGCGCGTTCAGTGCGGCAGCCGGCGCCGTTGCCGGTAGCGCAATCGGCGGCACCGGCTTGTTTTGCACGCCAATGAACGTTTCAAGGGCGTTGAACAGATCGTTAAAAATTTCTTTGCCGAACGCCTGTTCGATCTGTTGGTACTGCAAATCGATCAAAGGCGCCATTTCGCTCACCAGTTGATCCCCTTTGGGCGCCAAACGAACCACCACACGGCGTTGATCGCCTGCAACGCGGCTGCGTTGAATCAGCGCCAGTTCTTCCATGCGCCCCAGCACGCCGGTCATGCTGGCGCTGTGAATCTGGCACAGGCTGCAAATTTCGCGCGGCTCCAGCTGCGAATATTCATCCAACGCACGCAGGATGCGCCACTGCTGGTCGGTCAGGCCAAAGTGCTTGAGGATCGGCCGGAAGTGCGCCATCAGACTTTCCCTGGCTTTTAAGAAAAGTTGCGGCAGGTTGCGGTAGGTAATTCGGGGCGTCAAGTTGGGAGCCATTTCTAGTTTTGCTTTGTAATCGAGGGCGTTCTGGCAGACAAAAATAGCACATTTAATCGCTAATATATTAGCGATTAAAATACTAATATATTTGTGAATTTCTTTGAAAATCGGTCCCTAAAGGGAATTTAGACATGATTGTCAGAAGCCGGCCATCCGGGCTCAAGATGTTCTTGCTGCTTCGCGGCTCCATCTTGCCGCGGATTTTGCCATCGTTGATCGCCACCACGGTGATCGCCATCGGGGTCACGCTGACCCATGGCGACCTGTTTGCGCTCAAGATCACACTGACCACAATTCCCTTTACCTTGATCGGCTTGCCGCTGGCGATTTTCCTGGGATTCCGCAACAACGTGGCTTATGACCGCTTTTGGGAGGCGCGCAAGTTATGGGGCGAACTGGTCCATAAAAGCCGAAGTTTGTCGCGCCAGTGCCAAAGCTTGATTGCCTATGCCGAGTCGGCCCAGGCCAGTCGCGGTTTAGTGGACATACGGGTCCGCATGATTTACCGTGCCATTGCGTTCGCGCACGCTTTGCGCCACCAACTGCGCGACACCGAAGCGCAGACTGAATTGAAAGGCCTGCTCCTTGAATCGGAGTGGCAACAGCTCCAAAAGGCATCCAACAAGCCTGACTTCTTGATGCTGAAAATGGGCCAGGATCTGGCGCAGAGCTTGAAAGAGGGGCGGATTGACAGCTGCCTGGCGGCCGGCATTGACACCACCCTGTCTGCCATGACCGCCGCTGCGGGCGGTTGCGAGCGCATCAAAAGCACGCCGATCCCGTTTTCCTACACGCTGCTGTTGCACCGGACCGCATACCTGTACTGCTTTCTGCTGCCGTTCGGGTTGGTCGACTCCATCGGCTTCATGACCCCGTTTGTGGTGGCCATCGTGGCCTACACTTTTTTCGGCCTGGATGCCTTGGGCGATGAGATCGAAGAGCCGTTTGGCATGGACGCCAATGACCTGCCTTTAAATGCCATCTGCCGCACCATTGAACTCAACCTGCGGGAATCCCTGGGTGACGAACACGTTCCCGCTCCGCTGGCGCCCGTCAACTATTGCCTGACGTAAATGCAGGTACCACCGTCACATCGCCAAGCTATCTGTTGGTCGCTGCTCTCTTCAACTTTATAGACATAAAAGGAATTCAAAAAATGCACGATAAGCATCAGGACCGTATCCGTTTACCCTTATTGAGAGAGCGCGTGACCAGCGCCGCCAAAGCGGCGGAGTGGATACAAGACGGCATGACCATTGGCATGAGCGGCTTTACCCGGGCGGGCGATGCCAAGGTGGTGCCGATGGCGCTGGCCGAACGGGCCCGCAACGAAAAACTGAAAATCACGCTGATGACCGGCGCCTCGCTGGGCAGTGATGTCGACAAGACGCTGACCGAAGCCGGCGTGCTGGCACGCCGTATCCCGTTTCAGGCCGATCCGGTGCTGCGCGCCGCCATTAATCGGGGCGAGGTGATGTATGTGGATCAGCACCTGTCCGAAACAGTCGAGCTGCTGCGTACCCGGCAGATGGCACCGATCGACATTGCCATCATTGAGGCCATCGCCATCACCGAGACCGGCGCCATCATCCCGACCACGTCGGTCGGCAACAGCGCCAGCTTTGCGATTCTGGCCGACAAGGTGATTGTTGAAATCAACATCACCCAGTCGCTGGAACTTGAAGGCCTGCACGACATCTTTATCCCCAAGCATCGCCCGCAACGCGAACCGATGCCTTTGATGACGCCGCACGACCGCATCGGCACCACGGCCATCGAGATCCCTGCCGACAAAATTGTCGCCATTGTTTTTACTGAAAAGCTCGATAGTTCCTCGACCATCCTGCCGCCGGATGCCGAAACGGCGGCCATCGCCGCGCATCTGGTGGAATTTTTCAAGGGCGAAGTCGCGCAAGGGCGCCTGACCGAGAGCTTGCTGCCGATGCAGGCCGGCATCGGCACCATCGCCAATGCCGTGATGGGTGGCTTTATCGACAGCCCGTTCCAGCACCTGACGATGTATTCCGAAGTGCTGCAGGACTCGACCTTCGACTTGTTCGACGCCGGCAAGCTGGATTTTGCCTCCGGTTCCTCGATCACCCTGTCGTCGCAGAAAAGCAAGGAAGTCTTCGGCAATATTGGCAAATACAAGGATCGTCTGGTGCTGCGCCCGCAAGAGGTCAGCAACCACCCTGAAATCATCCGGCGCCTGGGCATCATCGCCATCAACACCGCCTTAGAGGCCGATATTTACGGCAACGTCAATTCAACCCATGTGCTGGGCACGCACATGATGAACGGTATCGGCGGCTCGGGCGACTTTGCGCGCAATGCCTATTTGTCGGTGTTTGCGACGAAGTCGATTGCCAAAGGCGGAAAAATATCAAGCATCGTGCCAATGGTGTCGCACGTCGATCACACGGAACATGATGTGGACATCATCGTCACTGAAATCGGTTTGGCTGATTTGCGCGGACTCGCGCCGCGCGAGCGGGCCGAGGTCATCATCAATCAATGTGTCGCCGAACCCTATCGGCAAATGTTGCATGACTATGTGACGGAAGCCCAGCTGCGCGGCGGCCACACGCCGCATGTGCTGGAAAAAGCGCTGTCATGGCACACGCGTTACCGGGATACAGGTTCGATGCTGACCCACGAGAAAGAATCGGAAATCCTGGCGCAAGAAGCCCTCAGTCTGGCCAACGCCTAGGATCGCTCCGTCATTGCGTCGTCTGCATGCGCAGGCGGCGCGCCGCATCCTCAGCGCGGGCGTCGTCAATCTCGCGCATCAAGCCGCCCACATCGATGGTACCGACCTTGCGCTCGAAATGACCCGTCAGCACCACCGCCGGGTCAAGCACACCGCGTTGGTACAAGTCCCAGATCTCAGGCCCAAAGTTGGTCTGCAGCAGCTCAGGCGCAAACTGGCCGAAGAAGTTGCGCAGGTTGGCGACATCGCGCAGCAGCATGCGTTGGGCGTGGTTGTTGCCGGCGGCATCCACCGCCTGGGGCAGATCGATGATCACCGGGCCATCTTCTGCCAGCAAAATATTGAATTCAGACAAATCCCCATGCACCACACCGGCGCACAGCATCCGCATGACCTCAATCAGCAGGGTTGCATGATGCGCCCGCGCCTGCTCGGGCGTGAGCATCACATCGTTCAGCCGCGGAGCGGCGTCGCCGTGCTCATCGGTCACCAGCTCCATCAACAGAACGCCATCGCAAAAATTATGCGGCTTGGGCACGCGCACGCCGGCGGCGGCCAGACGGTAAAGCGCGTCAACTTCGGCGCTCTGCCAGGCGGCCTCCTGCTTTTCGCGGCCAAAGCGGGTGCCCTTTGCCATGGCGCGGGCTTCGCGCGAATTTTTGACCTTGCGGTTCTCGGTGTAGTCCACAGCCTGACGGAAGCTGCGCTGGGTGGCCTCTTTGTAGATTTTGGCGCAGCGGGTCTCGTCGCCACAACGCACCACGTAGACCATGGCTTCCTTGCCGCTCATGAGCTGGCGCACGACCGTGTCAATCAGGCCTTCTTCAACTAACGACTGCAGTCTCGGGGGTGTTTTCATGGACGCTATTTTGCACTGCGCGAGCCTAAGCTGGCACACGTCGTCTGTATACTCATCAAGAAGGGCAAACTGACTACGCGGACACCGATCAACGTGGCAATTCAGGAAGATCAGCGTCACTTCCCAAGGTAAAAATCAGAATGGCTTTGACGGTTCTCCCATGGCATTCTGTCAAAACCAGAATTACCCTTGCCACACTGGCGATTGTTCTGGTCAGTCTCTGGTCGCTGGCGTTCTATGCCAGCCAGATGCTGCGCGAGGATATGCAACGCTTGTTGAGCGAACAGCAATTCGCAACGGCTTCTTTCATGGCCTCGCAGGTTAACCAGGAGCTGGACGACCGGTTTAAATTGCTGGGAAAAGTTGCCAAGATTGTGGGCCCCGCCATTCTGGGCAATACGGCGTCCTTGCAGGCCATGCTGGAAAACCGCCCGGCACTTCAAGAGTTTTTCAACGGCGGTTACATCGCCTACCGGCTTGATGGCACCGCGCTGGCCGTCGTCCCATTCTCGGCCGGCCGAATTGGCGGCAATGACCTGGATATCGACACAGTTGCAGCAGCGCTCAAGGAGGGGCGCGCGACGATTGGTCGGCCGGTCATGGATAAAAAGCTGTTGCGGCCGGTGTTCGGCATGACCGTGCCCATTCGTGATGCGACGGGTCAGGTGATTGGCGCTTTGGGCGGCGTAACCGACCTGAGCAAGCTCAATTTCATGGGACAGATCACAGAAAACCGTTACGGCAAGCGGGGTGACTATTATCTTGTCGCGCCCCAATATCGACTGATACTCGCGGGCACCGGGACAAACCGTTTCATGGAAGCGCTTCCTGCTCCCGGCATAAATCCGGTGCTCGACCGGTTGACGCAGGGCAACGAGGGTTCAAGTGTCATTGTCAGTCCACAGGGACTGGAAGTGCTGACCTCCGTCAAAAGCGTTCCGGTGGCGGATTGGTACGTGGGAGCTATGCTGCCCACCGCAGAATCCTTTGCCTCGGTCCGTGTTACACAACAGCGCATGTTGCTGGCCACGTTCTTCATGACCCTGTTGGCGGGTATCGTGATCTGGTGGATGTTGCGGCGCCAACTTTCACCACTTCTGTCTACGGCGAAAACGCTGGCAATCCTATCGGATAAAAACCAGCCCCTGCTGCCTTTGCCCATTCAGAGGCAAGATGAAATTGGACAACTGATTGAGGGCTTCAATCACCTGCTGGAGACCCTGGCGCGGCGGGAAGTCGCTCTGCGTGAGAGCGAATCCCATTTACGCGGCATCATCGAAAACGAGCCCGAATGCATCAAGATCGTAGATGAACAAGGGCGCTTGGTCGAGATGAACCGGGCCGGGCTGGCGATGATCGAGGCGGACTCGCTGGTGCAGGTTGCAGGACTGGCTGTGCTGGATTTGATTGCCCCTGAATGGCGCCCAGCCTTTGCCGAGATGCACCGCGAGGTGATCGCCGGTGCATCAAGGCAACTGGAGTTTGACGTGATTGGCCTGAAGGGTGGGCGCCGCCGCATGGAGACGCACGCCGTGCCCATGCAGGTCAAGGGCCGGGTAATGCAGCTCGCCGTTACCCGCGACATCAGCGGTCGCAAGCAAGCTGAAGAGGAGCTTCGCATCGCGGCCACGACCTTCGAATCCCATGAAGGCATGACCATCACCAATGCCAATTTAGAGATTCTGCGGATCAATAAGGCCTTCACCGAGATTACCGGCTATAGCGCAGAAGATGTGGTGGGCCAAACGCCACGCCTGCTCAGCTCGGGCCGCCACGATGCCGGCTTTTACGCCGAAATGTGGCGCAATATTGCCTGTGCCGGTTCATGGCAAGGCGAAATCTGGAACCGGCGTAAAAATGGGGAAATCTACCCAGAATGGCTCAGCATTACCGCGGTGAAAGACGAGGCGGGGCTGGTGACCCACTACGTTGCCAGTTTCTCTGACATCACTTCGCGCAAGACGGCAGAAGGCAAGATCAATAACCTGGCTTTCTATGATCCGTTGACCCGGTTGCCAAACCGCCGGCTCCTGATGGACCGACTGGAACAAGCGCTGGCGGCCGGTTCCCGACACCAGCGCAAAGGAGCGCTGCTGTTCATCGACCTGGATAACTTCAAGACGATCAACGACACCCTCGGTCACGACAAGGGCGACCTGCTGCTGCAACAGGTCGCCAAGCGCTTGATCACCTGCATCCGCGAAGGCGATACCGTGGCCCGGCTGGGCGGTGATGAGTTCGTGGTGATGCTGGAAGATTTGAGCGAGAACGCGCTGGACGCCGCCACCCAAGCTGAAACCGTGGGTGAAAAAATTCGCGTCACCCTCAACGAAACCTACCAACTCGCCAATTACACGCACCACAGCACCCCCAGCATCGGGGTCACCCTGTTTGGCGATCATCAAGAGACCATTGATGAGCCGATGAAGCGGGCGGATCTGGCCATGTACCAGGCCAAGGCCGCCGGTCGCAACACGCTGCGCTTCTTTGACCCGCAGATGCAGGCCGTGGTCACGGCCCGTGCGGCACTGGAGATGGGCTTGCGTGAGGCGGTTGTCAAAAACCAGTTTTGTCTTTTTTATCAGGCGCAGGTGGCAGGCAACAGCCAAGTCACGGGCGCTGAGGCCCTGGTGCGCTGGCTGCATCCCCAACGCGGCTTGGTGTCGCCCGCCGAGTTCATTCCGCTGGCAGAAGAAACCGGACTGATCTTGCAATTGGGCCATTGGGTGCTGGATGCCGCTTGCACGCAGTTGGCCCAATGGGCCACCCAGCCGGCGATGGCTCATCTCACGGTGGCCGTCAATGTCAGCGCCCGTCAGTTTCTCCAGCCCGATTTTGTCGAACAGGTGCTGGCGGTGCTTGAGCGCACCGGCGCCAACCCGCAACGGCTCAAGCTGGAACTGACGGAGAGCTTGCTGGTCTCCAATGTGGAAGACATCATCGCCAAGATGAGTGCGCTCAAAGAACGCGGCGTGGGATTCTCGCTGGACGACTTTGGGACGGGTTATTCGTCGCTCTCCTACCTGAAACGACTGCCGCTGGATCAACTGAAAATCGATCAAGGATTTGTCAGGGATATTCTGATCGACTCCAATGATGCCGCCATTGCCAAGATGGTCGTCGCCCTCGCCAACAGTCTGGGACTGGCGGTCATTGCCGAAGGCGTGGAAACCGAAGCGCAGAGGGATTTTCTCGCCGGGCAGGGCTGCCATGCTTATCAGGGTTATCTGTTCAGTCGGCCACTGCCGCTGGAAGAGTTTGAGGCATTTGTAAAGCGGGTTTGATGCGGGTTCGGCGACCCGTACTTTGTCTGAAAACCGGTTAACTATTCAAAAAAAATGAACTTAAACTTCAATTCGATTGAACTTGTTTAAATACATTGACCTCTAAACTTTGACACATTCACAGGCTACGCCTTGTGAAATCAATTTTAGGAAGTCTGACGTGACCGCATCTCTATCCTCTGGCTCGACGCAAGTTGTGGCCCGCTACACGCTGTTGGCAATCGCGCTGCACTGGCTGCTGGCGTTGGTCATTCTGGCCATGTTCGCGGTTGGCCTTTACATGGCCGACCTGCCGTTTTCGCCCTTGCGCCTGAAGCTCTATAACTGGCACAAATGGGCAGGTGTGACTTTTCTGGCACTGACCGTATTGCGTTTGCTGTGGCGCGTGACCCATCGGCCACCTGCCTTGCCACAAGCCATCACCAAGGCCATGCCGGGTTGGCAAACGCGCGCTTACCATGCCACCCATTACCTTTTATACCTGCTGTTTTTTGCCGTGCCGCTGATTGGCTGGGCCTACAGTTCGGCGGCTGGTTTCCCGATTGTCTGGTTTGGTCAGATTCCGCTGCCGGACCTGCTGTTAAAGAACAAGGAACTGGCCGACATGATCAAGCCACTGCATGAACTTTCGGCCTATGCCTTGGTGGGCTTGGCGGGCCTGCATCTCGCTGCCGCCCTCAAGCACCACTGGGTGGACCGCGACGGTTTGTTGTCTCGCATGTTGCCCGGCCGAAGCTGAAACTTTTTATAAAGCACACCTCATGAAATCGACTTCCCTTCTTCTCTCCTTAACAGCCTCTTTGTTGCTGGCCACTGCTTTGCCTGTGACGGCGCAGCAAAAAAGCGCGCCGCAAAAACTGATTCCGGCGCAAAGCGACATCGGGTTTGTCTTTAAACAAATGGGCGTACCGGTTGAAGGACACTTCAAAAAATTTGATGCGCAAATCAACTTTGACGCTGCCAAACCAGCCACCAGCAAAGTGGCCTTTACGGTCGATATTGCCAGCGCCACGCTGGGCTCACCCGAGACCGATGCCGAGTTGCCCAAGGCGGTCTGGTTCAACACGGCTAAATTTCCACAAGCCACGTTTGTCTCGTCTGGTTTCAAGGCTTTGGGTGCTGGCAAATATGAAGTGACCGGCAAGCTCAGCATCAAAGGTCAATCGCGCGATGTGGTGGTGCCCGTCACCATGACCCAGTCCGGCGCGGTGACGACCGCGGTCGGCGTGTTCCCGATCAAACGCCTCGGCTTCAAGATTGGCGAAAACGAATGGGCTGACACCTCCATGGTGGCGGATGACGTCCAGGTCAAATTCAAGCTGGCCTTGAACGGCGTCGGCAAGCTCTAAGCGATTTTCACTGTTCTCTTTTTTCAATTTCTTCTTCAACCCCTACTTCTGGAGTTTTTCAATGCGTTTCTCTCTTCTGTCTGTCGCCGCTGCTGCCACCCTGTTGGCGGGTGCGACCCAAGTTCAAGCGGCCAACTACGCCATTGATCCCAGCCACACGTTTGTGACGTTTGAGATTGGGCATTTCAGCACCTCCACCAACCGGGGCCGCTTTGACAAAAAAGAAGGCACCGTCCAGTTTGACCGCGCGGCTAAAACCGGCAAGGTCGAGATCGTGATTGACACCGCGTCCATCAACACCGGCACGGCACCGTTCAACAAGCACCTGCAAAGCGCTGAGCTGTTTGACTCGGCCAAATTCCCTACCGCGACATTTGTCGCCGATAAATTCAGCTTCAGCGGCGACAAGGTGTCGGAAGTGACTGGTACTCTGACCCTGCTCGGCAAGACCCAGCCGGTGACGCTCAAGGCGACCAACTTCAATTGCTACGACAGCCCCATGGTCAAGCGTGAAGTGTGCGGTGGCGATTTTGAAACTACGATCGACCGTACCCAGTTTGGCATGAACTACGGCATCGATTGGGGCTTCCCCAAGAACGTGCGTCTGCTGATCCAGATCGAAGCCATCAAGCAGTAAAACCGCGCAGCCCGGCCAATTTAACCGGGCTATTTGCACAGACCCAGAATTCGCTCCTGTTGCGAGCACAGCTTGGCTGGGCGTGCTTTTGACGGCTGGCCCCGGATTGATTCGCCGGCGATGCAGGTGCGGAGTTCACGCGCCGTTGCTGCAAAGTAGAACCAGCCGCGCCCGAGCTCGGGTAAAGCAAGGTCAACCTCGCGCCACTTCGGGTGTCCTTTTTCCTGCAAGGTCGAGAAGTTCTGGCAGAGCGAACGCGCAAACAGCCGCAGGTGGCGCTCGGTGTCCTTCAGTTGGAAATCGTAGGTGACCAGAAAGGCCTTGACCGCCACGCCGGGGAGGTCCGTCGTCAGCAGGTTGGGGTAATTGCTGGCCCGCACCGTCGCTGGAAAATAGGTTTTGAGCACCGCCTGACTGGAAGGATGGCCAGGATCAAACTTGAGCAGTTTGATCAGTTTGCGCGACTCGGGTTTCATGTCAACGAGCAGTTTGGCCGGCTGGCCGGCGACGACGGCCACCACGTCAATCGACTTGTCCGTGACCAATTTGGCCAGTGCCTCTTCGTTCGACAGGTAGCTGGTGTTCGCGTCCGCCATGGGTTCGTCATACATCAAGCGGTAGATCGTCGCCGAGGTCAGCGCGGTGCCGCTTCCTAGCTCGCCCGCGTTGATCTTCGCATTCTGGATCTCATGAATGTAGTTTCGGTCTGAGTCAGCACGCACAATAAAGTAGATTTCCTCGTTATACAGCGGCATGATCACGCGCAGCGGCCGAATCATGGCGCCTGCCGCTGCATTGCCAGTCGCGGCCATGTCGAGGAATGACTGGTAGACGTCCGACTGCACCAACGCCAGTTTCATGCCCGACTCGTAGCGGAGCCGTCGAACGTTTTCTGCCGATCCGGCCGAAGGCACGGACTCGAGCTGGATGTCGGCGGCAGGCGCGACATACTGGGCAAGATCACGTCCGATCTTGATATAAGTTCCCCGCTCGGACGCGGTTGCGATCTTGTATTCGACCGCAGCGATTGCCGCCGGACCCTGGCACAGCATTCCTGCCAGCAGCGTGCATAAGACCATTTTTTTCATGCTATTGCTCCTCGTTTTTTGAACTTGAACTGCAGATACCGAGCGCTGCGACGCTGTCCGGGCATTCCTTAAGTAATTCTGGATATAGGCGGTTGATTGCCTCAGCCTGGCTCGCCGTGGATGTCCGCACGGTCAGCCTGGTGCCAGCAGCCGGTTGTGCAGGCGACAACGTCTCGGTGGGCTTGACCGTGACGGTTGCGAGTTTGGGCGTCGTGTCTGGGCGCACTGGCGCTTCTTCTACCAACGTCGCTACCGGTGGCGGTGTGACGGTGGTCGCCATCGGGAGGCCGGACACGCGTGGGGCAAATGGTATGACGCCCTGTGTCTTCGTGAATTCAGCCGACTGCTCGGAGTAGTACTCACCCGACATCACAATCGCCACGAACAGCAGCGCCAGTGCTGCCAACTGCAAGGTGCGTCGCGACAGCCTCGCCGGCTTGTTCTCCGTTGCGACGGCGACATTGTCCTGTGGAAGATTGGTGGGCTCAACGTCACTGAGCGCTGGCACGGAGGCGTTTAGTCCGGGTGCGGCCGGTAGGGTGAAGCTCGCGCCGCATTTATGGCAGCCTTTTTCGGTTCGTTTGTTGATCGCGCCACATCGGTCGCAGGGCTGCAGGTGCAACTGCGAGCCACAGTTATTGCAAAAACTGGCCCCAGCCGGATTGAGATGGTTGCAGAAAAGGCACTGAAGGTAGGGTAGTGGCGACATCTCGAACATGTGACCTGGTTGGGTAGGCAAAGGCGCGTTCATGCCATGGTGAATCTTGGTCAGCAAGTCCCGCGCCAGGACTGAAAGAGAACAACGGTTTCCTCGGTATCCACACGGCAAAAACGGGAGGCACCTGTTTTGACCGTGCCTGCGCAAAATATTTTCTCGAGTGGTTGATTTAATCCAGTGATCGGCGCTTGGTACTTGCGAAAACTCAAAAAGAAGCAAACCCGAGGCCCCGCTAATCGGGTGCGCGCCAATAAAAAACACCCGCTGACGCCGGCGCGTCAAGCGGGTGTTTCAGGGCGCGAATCGCGTTAACGGTTGCTCGGAAAACTAAACGCGGTTCCCTCCCGCAACCCGGCCGAGGGCCAGCGCTGGGTGATGGTTTTGCGCTTGGTGTAAAAACGCACGGCGTCCGGCCCGTAAGCGCCAAGGTCACCAAACAGCGAGCGCTTCCAGCCGCCAAACGAGTGGTAGGCCACCGGTACCGGCAGCGGTACGTTCACCCCGACCATGCCGTTCAGGCAGTTTGGTTGATGGACTCACCCAGCGCGTTGATCAGGCTGTCGATCTGCGCCGGGGTGGAGATGAAGGGCGGTGCCAACTGGATGGTGTCGCCGCCGTAGCGCACGTAAAAACCCTTGTCCAGCATGGCCATGGCGATCTCATAGGGCCGACGTGCCGGTTCACCCGGCGCGGCATCGATGGTGATGCCGGCGGCCAGGCCGAAGTTGCGGATGTCGGTGATGTGCTTGGTGCCCTTGAGGTTGTGCACCGCGCCTTCAAAATACGGCGCCATCGCTTTCACCTGTCCCACCATGTTCTCCTTCTCCAGCAAGTCCAGCGTCGCCAGGCCGACGGCGCAGGCGACCGGGTGCGCCGAGTAGGTGTAGCCGTGCGCGAATTCGAGCATGTAGTCGGGCCCGCCCTGCGCCATGAAGGTGTCGTAGATGTCTTTTTTGACCAGCACCGCGCCCAGCGGTTGCGAGCCGTTGGTGATCTGCTTGGCCACATTCATGATGTCGGGCGTGACGCCAAAGGCCTCGGCGCCGGTCCAGGCACCGCAGCGGCCAAAACCGGTGATCACTTCGTCAAAAATCAGCAGGATGTTGTTGGCCGTGCAAATGTCGCGCAGGCGCTGCAGGTAGCCCTGCGGCGGGATTACCACGCCGGCCGAACCGGAGAACGGCTCGACGATGACCGCTGCAATGTTGCTGGCGTCATGCAGCGTGATGAGGCGCAGCAGGTCGTCGGCCAGCTCGGCGCCCTGGCTCGGCATGCCGCGCGAAAAAGCGTTGCTCGCCAGTTGCGTGTGCGGCAGGTGATCGGCGGCGATGCCCTGGCCGAAAATCTTGCGGTTGGCGGCGATGCCGCCGACCGAGATGCCGCCAAAGTTGACGCCGTGGTAGCCTTTTTCGCGCCCGATCAGCAGCGTTTTACTGGCCTGACCCTTGGTGCGCCAGTAGGCGCGCGCCATCTTGAGCGAGGTGTCCGCCGACTCGGAACCGGAGCCGGTGAAGAACACATGGTCCAGCCCAGTGGGCGTCAGTTCTTTCAACTTGTTGGCCAGCGCGAACGACAGCGGGTGGCCAAACTGGAAGGCGGGCGAATAGTCCAGCGTCGCCATCTGGCGCGTCACCGCTGCGGTAATCTCCGTGCGGCCATGGCCCAAGCCGCTGCACCACAGGCCGGACAGGCCATCAAAAATTTGTTTGCCATGCTGGTCGGTGTAATAGCAGCCCTTGGCACTCACCATCATGCGTGGGTTGGCCTTGAAATTTCGGTTGCCGGTGTAGGGCATCCAGTGCGCCTCTAACCAGGCGGCATCCGTGCGGAGGGGGGCGAGGGCGTTGGCTTCGGTCATGTTCATGGCGGCTCCTGAATGAGGGGGTGAATGGGCGATTTTGATTGGCTCTGTTACTCTTATAAATGTATAAATATCACTATTAAGTTATCAATTTATGAAAGTAAAGAGTCATGCCGCCTTGGGTCAGGTGAGCGACATGGACATTCGCCTGCTGCGGGTGTTTAAAAGCGTGGTCGAGTGCGGCGGCATGGCGGCGGCCGAGTTGGAGTTGAACATTGGCATCTCCACCGTCAGCCGCCATATCAAGGACCTGGAAACCCGGCTCGGGCTGACCCTGTGCCGCCGGGGCCGGGCCGGTTTTGCCCTGACGACCGAGGGCGAGCAGATTTACGCCGAGACCTTGCGTCTGCTGGCCGGGGCCGATGCCTTTCGCAGTCGTGTGGACGAGATTCACCAACGCATGGGCGGGCAACTCAACATTGCGGTTTTTGACAAAACCGCCAGCAACCCGGCCGCGCATTTGGGCGAAGCCATCGCCCTGTTTTCCGAGCAGGCGCCCGACGTGAGTCTGCACCTGCATGTGGCGCCCCTCAACGCGATTGAACGCGGGGTGATGGACGGACAGTTTCAGGTCGGGGTGATTCCGGGGCATCGCAGTTCGGATTCTCTGGCTTACGACGAACTGTTCAGCGAGACCATGTATTTGTACTGTGGCGCACAACATAGCTTGTTCAAGGCCGCGCCGTTGGCGATGAACTGGGACGAGTTGCGTACGCAGCCTTTCGCCGGCCTGGGCTACCACTCGCCCAATATGGAAATCAGCCAGCAGGTGCGTTTGACGCGCCAGGCCACCGGCTACGACCAGGAGTCGATTGCCACGCTGATCCTGTCCGGCAAGTACCTGGGATTTTTGCCTGACCATTACGCACAAGCCTTTGTGCGCAGCGGCCAGATGCGCGCCATCCAGCCGGACTTGTTTCGCTACGCCTGCAGCTTTTTCAGCATCGTGCGGCGCTCGCCCCTGCCGTCTCGGGTGACCCGTGCGTTTCAGGATTGCCTGCTGAAAGCGCATGCAGCGACCGCTTTCGATTGATTTCAGCACCGTGGTTGTCGCGAGGGATGGGCCGGGAAAACCCTAGGCTATACTTTTAAAGTAACTGACTAGTCAGTCAATAACATCGATAAAAACCACTATGACGCGCACCCTCTCCACCAAGCAGAAGCTCTTTATCGTGATCGTGCTGCTGGCCGCCCTCGGCGCCGGCTTGGCTGCCTGGTTGCTGCGAGCACCCGAACTGCCGACCGGCATAGCGTTCGGCAACGGGCGTCTGGAGGCGCTTGAAGTCGATGTGGCGACCAAGATCGCGGGCCGGCTGGCCAGCCTGACGCCGCGCGAAGGTGAACGGGTGGAAAAAGGGCAGGTCATGGCCACGCTGGATGCCGAGGACATCGCCGCGCAGTTGCGTGCCGCCGAGGCGCAAGTGCGCCAGGCGCAGGAAATGACGCGCGAGGCCAAGGAAGGCGTACGCCGGGCGGGGACCGATGTGACGCTGGCGCTCAAAACAATGCAACGTTCGCAGGAACTGGTGCAAAAGGGTTTCATCACCGGCGACAAGCTGGACCGCGACCGCAGTGCGCAGCAAAGCGCCGAGTCCGGCCTGGCCGCAGCGCGCGTTCGCGTGGCCGAGTCCAATGCGGCGGTGGAAGCGGCAGTGGCCAGGGGCCAGAGCCTGAGCGCCACGGTCAATGACACCGCGCTCAAGGCGCCGATCAGCGGGCGCGTGCTCTACCGTCTGGCCGAACCGGGCGAAGTGGTGGCCGCAGGCGGCAAGGTGCTGACCTTGCTTGACCTGTCTGATGTGTACATGACCATTTTTCTGCCGACCGCCGAGGCCGGCAAGGTCCGGATCGGCAGCGCGGCGCGCATTCTGCTGGATGCGCTGCCGGATCAAGTGCTGCCGGCCACGGTCAGCTTCGTGGCGCCACGGGCCCAGTTCACACCGAAAGAGGTGGAAACGCGCAGCGAGCGCGAGAAGCTGATGTTCCGCGTCAAGGTCAAGGTTGATGCCGCCTGGCTGGCGCAGCACCAGGACATCACCAAAGGCGGCATGCCGGGCATGGCCTATGTGCGCACCGATGGCGGCCAGGAGTGGCCGGCCAAGCTGCAGACGCGGTAGTCCGCCGTGACGGCCGATCCCGCCCGCCCCCTCGTTGCCCGCCTGCAGGGCATCACCCAGCGCTACGGCGCGGTGCTGGCGCTTGACCAGATCAACCTGAATATTCCCGCCGGCGCCATGGTCGGGCTGATCGGGCCGGACGGCGTCGGCAAGTCGACGCTGCTGGCGCTGATTGCCGGGGCGCGCCAGATTCAGACCGGGCAGGTCGAGGTGCTCGGCAGCGACCTGGCCGACCGGCGCCAGCGCAACCTGACCCAGCCGCGCATTGCCTACATGCCGCAGGGCCTGGGCAAGAACCTGTACCCGACGCTGTCGGTGTTTGAGAACGTCGACTTTTTTGGTCGGCTGTTCGGGCAGAGCAGCAAGGAACGCCAGTTACGCATTGCTGAACTGCTCGCCAGCACCGGCCTGTCGCCGTTTCGCGAGCGGCCGGCGGCCAAGCTCTCGGGCGGCATGAAGCAAAAGCTCGGCCTGTGTTGCGCGCTGATCCACGATCCCGATCTCTTGATCCTCGACGAGCCGACCACCGGCGTCGATCCGCTCTCGCGCCGCCAGTTCTGGGAACTGATCGACAGCATCCGCGCCCGCCGACCCGGCATGAGCGTGATCGTCGCCACCGCCTACATGGAGGAAGCGGCGCGCTTCGACTGGCTGGTGGCGATGGACGCCGGGCGTGTGCTTGGCACTGGCACACCGGCCGAGTTGCTGGCACGCACCGGCGAAACCACGCTGGAAGGCGCATTCATCGGCCTGTTGCCGCCCGAACGGCAGCGCGCGCACCACGAACTGGTCATCCCGCCACGCCAGAGCGACGGTGCATTGCCGGCGATTGAGGCCAGCCATTTGACGCAGCGTTTCGGTGACTTCACCGCCGTCGATGACGTGAGCTTTCGCATCGAGCGCGGCGAGATTTTCGGCTTTCTCGGCTCCAACGGCTGCGGCAAGACCACCACCATGAAGATGCTCACCGGCCTGCTGCCGCCGACCGAAGGTCAGGCCGCGCTGTTTGGCAAGCCGGTCAACGCGCGTGATCTGGCAACGCGCAAGCAGGTCGGCTACATGTCGCAGTCCTTCTCGCTCTACGGCGAACTGACCGTGTTGCAGAACCTGGACCTGCACGCCCGACTCTTCCATTTGCCGCCCGAGCGCATCGCGCCGCGCATGACTGAGCTGATCGAGCGCTTCAGCCTGGCGGCCTTTCTCGATGCGCCGGCGGCCGAACTGCCGCTCGGCATCCGCCAGCGCCTGTCGCTCGCGGTGGCGGTGGTGCACGAGCCAAAACTGCTGATTTTGGACGAACCCACCTCGGGTGTGGACCCGATCGCGCGCGACGAGTTCTGGGTACTGCTGGTGGAGCTGTCGCGTAAACAAGGCGTCACCATCTTCATCTCGACCCACTTCATGAACGAGGCCGAACGCTGCGACCGCATCTCGCTGATGCACGCCGGGCGGGTGCTGGCCAGCGATACGCCGACCGGCCTGCGGCTGGCGCGCGGCGCCGCCACGCTGGAAGATGCCTTCATTTCCTATCTGGAAGAGGCCAGTGGCATCGCGCCCGCGACACCCGAGCCGTCGCCCGCTGTGGAGAAAAAAGCCGCCGAACCGGCCACCCCACGGATCGCCGGACCGCATGCCGCCTTCAGCCTGCGCCGCCTGCTGGGCTACGCCTACCGCGAAACGCTCGAACTGCGGCGCGACCCGATCCGCCTGGTCTTCGCGCTGCTGGGTTCGGTGCTGCTCATGTTCGTGCTGGGCTACGGCATCTCGATGGATGTCGAGGGTCTGCGCTTTGCCGTACTCGACCGCGACCAGACGCCGGAAAGCCGCGCCTATGTGCAAAACATTGCCGGCTCGCGCTACTTCATTGAGCGTGCGCCGCTCACCAGCAGTGACGACATTGACCGTCGCATGCGGCGGGACGACTTGTCGCTGGCGATTGAGCTGCCCGCCGGCTTCGGGCGTGACCTGCGGCTCGGACGTCAACCCGAGGTCGGCGTCTGGGTCGATGGCGCCATGCCTTACCGCGGCGAGACGGTACGCGGCTACGTTGAAGGCCTGCACCGCCAATATGTGAGCGAACTGATCGTTGAAGCCACCGGCGCCCCGGCCGCCCAGGCCGCGACGCTGGAATCCCGTTACCGTTACAACCAGGATTTCAAGAGCCTCTACGCCATGGTACCGGCGGTGATTCCGCTGCTGCTGATCTTCATCCCGGCGATTCTGATGGCGCTCGGCGTGGTGCGTGAAAAAGAACTCGGTTCCATCACCAACCTGTATGTGACGCCGGTCACACGCCTTGAATTCCTGATCGGCAAGCAGTTGCCCTATATCGCCATGTCGATGCTCAGCTTCTTTCTGCTGGTGCTGCAGGCCGTGATCGTCTTTGGCGTGCCGGTCAAGGGCAGTCTGCTCGCGCTGTCCTGCGGCGCCCTGCTCTATGTCACGGCCACCACTGGCATCGGCCTGCTGATCTCGACCTTCACCCGCACCCAGATCGCAGCGTTGTTCGGCACCGCCCTTCTGACCATGCTGCCGACCGTGCAGTTTGCCGGCCTGACGACGCCGGTCAGTTCGCTGGAAGGCGTGGGCTACTGGATCGGGCAATTCTTCCCGGCCACCTATTTCCTGATCATCTGCCGCGGCGTGTTCACCAAGGCGCTCGACTTCACGGATCTCGCCGGCCAGTTCCTGGCACTGGCCGCCTTCATCCCGGTCCTCACCTTGCTGAGCCTGGCGCTGCTGCGCAAGCAGGAGAAATAGGCATGCAGAATAATCGTTTGCTCACCAGCCTGTCCAACATCTACCGCCTGGGCCTGAAGGAACTGCGCAGCCTGACGGCGGACAAAGTGCTGCTGGTGCTGATCGTCTGGGCCTTTTCCGGCGGCATCTACGTGGCCTCCACGGCAACCTCGACCGAGTTGCACAACGCGCCGGTGGCGGTGGTGGACGAAGACCAGTCACCCCTGTCGCGGCGTCTGGTCGATGCGCTTTATCCGCCGTATTTCAAGGCACCGGTACCGATTGCGCTGAAGGACATTGATCCGGTGATGGACAAGGGCATTTACTCTTTCACCATCGTCATTCCGGCCAATTTCCAGCGCGACCTGGTGGCCGGCCGGCACCCCGAAGTGCAGCTCAACATCGACGCGACCAACATGAGCCAGTCCTTCATTGGCGCGAGCTACATCCAGGCCATTGCGGCCGGGGAGATCAGTGAATTCCTGACCGGCACGCGCGACACGACGACGCTGCCGATCCAGCTGGCCACCCGCGTGCGCTTCAACCCGAACCTGACCGGCGCCTGGTTCGGCGGTGTCATGGAAGTGATCTCCAACATCACCATGCTGACCATCATCTTGGTCGGTGCCGCGTTGATTCGCGAGCGTGAGCACGGCACCATCGAGCATCTGCTGGTCATGCCGCTGGCACCGTTCGAGATCATGCTGGCCAAAATCTGGGCCAACGGACTGACCGTGCTGCTCGGCGCGACGTTCGCGTTGACGGTGGTCATCCAGCAGGTGTTGCGGGTGCCGATTGCCGGCTCGGTGCCGCTTTTTGTCGGCGCCGCCGCGCTCTACCTGTTTGCGGCCGCGTCCATCGGCATCTTCCTCGGCACGCTGGCGCGCTCGATGCCGCAGTTCGGCCTGCTGATCATCCTGACCATCGTCCCGCTGCAACTGCTGTCGGGCGGCGTGACGCCGCGCGAAAGCATGCCAGCTCTGGTGCAGAACATCATGCTGCTGGCCCCGACCACTTATTTTGTGCGGCTGGCGCAGGCCATTCTGTACCGCGGTGCAGGCGCCAGCGTGGTGTGGGCCGACCTGCTGGCCATGCTCGGCGTCGGCAGCATTTTCTTCACCCTGGCGCTGGCGCGCTTTCGCAAGTCGGTGACGCAGACCCAGGTGTAGGTGGTCTGCCCGGCCTGCGCTGGGACCTCGCGCGACCCACCCGCATGGTTGGCTGGCCTGTGGCGCAAGAATATATGCAAAATCGGCCTCTAGCCCCCGTCCTGTATGCGCAAGTTGCTATAAAAATAATAGTATTTGAGTCGAGCGCAAGCGACCGGCTCAACCGGCACCGGCCGTTGCCGGTGATGGTCAGACGAAAAAAAAGCGTCCGCCAACCGGGGCTGAACCCCAGGTTGGCGGACGCCGGACCGGCCGAGCGGCTTTGCTTACGCTCTTTTGGCGACCGCCACGGGCACTTGCAATGGCAGTTTACGTTTGCCACCGGTCAGCAGCCGGATCGCGAACCAGGCCAGGAACAGGGTGCCAATGGTGAAGACGATATCGCCCGGCACCCGCATCCAGACCAGGGTTTCCATGAACGGCGAGTGAATCACTTCCGGTGAACGGGCAAACCACATGCCCTTAGTGATGCTGGCCCAGGCCTGGTAAATACCGGCCGGCACCAGCGAGATGAATACCATCATGGCCAGGCCAATATTGAGCGACCAGAACATCGGGGCCAGCAGCTTGTCCGACCAGGCAGCCCGATCGGACAGACCGCGCAGACAGAACAGCAACAAGCCGATACCCAACATGCCATAGACACCGAACAGCGCGGCGTGGCCGTGGGCGGCCGTCATGTTCAGGCCTTGCATGTAATACAGGGCGATCGGCGTATTGATCGAGAACCCGAGCAAACCAGCTCCGATCACGTTCCAGAAACCGACCGCGATGAAACACAGAATCGACCACTTGTAGCTTTGCACCCAGGGTGCCGCTTTCGAGCGTTGGTAGTTGCGATAGGCTTCGACGCCGATCATGGCCAGCGGCACCACTTCCAGTGCCGAGAACATGGCGCCGATGGCGATCACGAAGGTCGGTGTGCCGGTGAAGTACAGGTGGTGCAGGGTGCCCAGAATGCCGCCGAACAGGAACACGATGGTTTCCAGCACGATGGCGCTGTTGGCGGTACTGGCGCGGATCAGGCCGAGACGGGTGAACAGCAGGGCAATCACGGCGGTGGCGAACACTTCAAAAAAGCCTTCGACCCAGAGGTGGACCAACCACCAGCGCCAGTACTCAATCATCGAATAATGGGTGCGCGGGCCCCAAGTCAGGGAGGTGGCGTAAAAGCCGCCGATGCACAGCGCGGCCAGGAACACCATGGCAATCAGGCCGCGGCTCTCGGAGGGTTTTTTCAGGGCTGGCATCAGGCCGCGACCCAAAAGCGTGACCCAGAACAGCAGGCCGATGAACAGTAGGATTTGCCAGATGCGGCCCATGCTGGTGAATTCCAGGCCCTGGTTGCCGATCCAGAAAGAGAAGTCATTGCCCAGGCGCTGCAAAGTGCCGAGCCAGCCGAAGGCGGTGGAGCCGACGACGATGAACAGCAGGGCGTAAAACAACACGTCAACCCCGAGCTTCTGGTATTTGGGCTCATGGCCGGAGATCGCCGGGGCGATGTACAGGCCGGTCGCCAGCCAGGCGGTGGCAATCCACAACACGGCAAACTGGGTATGGATGGTGCGGCTCACCGTGAACGGCAGGATCTGCCCCAGCGGGAGGCCGAAAAAGCTCTGGCCCTCGACCGCGTAGTGGGCGGTGATCACGCCCATGCCCACCTGCGCCAGGATCAGGCCGATCACCACGTAGAAGTATTTGCGTGTTGCCTTCATCGACGGCGTTGGTTTCAGGTCGAACAGCGGGTCGTTCTTGGGCGGCGTCGGATCGCCCTCTTCCTTGTGGGTGGAGTGGTAAAAAATCATGCCGGCGATGGCGGCGAGCATGAAGATGATGCTGGCAATCGACCAAATGCCGGCGCCAGCGGTCGGGGTGTTGTCGACCAGCGGTTCGTGCGGCCAGTTGCTGGTGTAGCTCAAATCGGTTTCGCCCGGACGGTCCGTGGCAGCCGACCAGGCCGCCCAGAAGATGAAGGCGGGCAGGGCTTGCAGATCCTGCGGGTCGGGCAGGGTGCCGGCGCTCATTGCATACTGTTCGCGCAGTTTGTCCAGCGAGGGGTCGCTGCCAAACAGGCTGACGTAATGCTGCACGACCTGGCCCACGGCTTCGGCGCGTTCCGGCGACAGCGTGATGGTGTCGGTCTTGGCGTCATAGGTGTTGCGCCGCATCTCAACCTTGAGCCGCGCATTGAGTTCGCCTTGCTGACCGACACTCAATTGATCAAACGGCTTGCTGAATTCGCGCTGCGCCCAGACGGCACGCAGTGCCAGCGCTTCGCGATGCAGCCAATCGGCCGACCAATCGGGCGCCACATAACTGCCATGGCCCCAAACGGAACCCAGTTGCTGGCCGCCGGCCGACAGCCAGGCTTCCTGGCCGCGCTGTACCTGGCCTTCGGAGAACAGGACGTCGCCCTTGGTACTGATGACTTGTTTGGGAATTGGCGGCGCCGTCAGGTAAATCTCGGTGCCGACCCAGCCGAGAACGGCAAAAGACAGTACACAGATGACGGCGAGCCAGGTCCAGAGTTTGCGTGTGGCATGCATGGCAAAGATTCCTTGTTGGTGATTTGAAAATTTCAGTGAACAGAGCGTGAACCCGGCAGCACTTAAGAGGCATTCTAAATGCATCTATCGATAAGATGTAATTTAAATGCTTCTTTTAAAAAAGAAACTTCGCAACCGCCCTCCGGTCCATCCCCTGGCGCGGGATCAAAGCCCCTGCCGGGGTCAGGGTGCCCCGTCGAAGGTCGCATAATGAGCCGGTAAAAAGGCCTGCCCGTCAGCGGCAGGCCCTGAAAAAATTATTGACAGGTCATCCCATGAACACTTTGCCAGACATCGAATTTTCCGAAGAATTGATCCGCCGCTTTGACAAACTCGGCCCCCGCTACACCTCGTACCCGACGGCCGATCGGTTTCATGAGCAATTTACCGAGCAAACCTACATCCCGTACCTGGCGCAGCGCAACACGGCGGGACGCACCAATCCGCCGTTGTCGATTTACGTCCATTTGCCGTTCTGCGAGTCGCTGTGCTACTTTTGCGCCTGCAACAAAATCATCACCCAGGACCACAGCCGCGTCACCGAGTACCTGCGCTACCTGTCGAAAGAGATGGCGATGGTGGCCGCCCAACTGGGCCCGGACCGGCGCACGGCGCAGCTGCATTTTGGCGGCGGCACCCCGACGTTTCTGAGCCCGGACGAGCTGCGCGAGTTGATGGCGATGCTGCGCAGCCACTTTGAGTTCTTGCCCGACGCCGAACTCGGCATTGAAATCGACCCGCGCACCATCAGCGACGACACCATGGCGATGCTGGGCGAACTGGGCTTTAACCGCACCAGCTTTGGAGTGCAGGACTTCGATCCCGATGTGCAGCAGGCCGTGAACCGGGTGCAGCCGTTCGAGATGGTCGAAAAAGCCGTCAGCGCCAGCCGCAAGGCGGGCTTTGAGTCGATCAACGCCGATCTGATTTACGGCTTGCCGAAACAATCGATGGAGAGCTTCGACCGCACGCTGGACCGCGTGATCGAGCTGGCGCCCGAACGCATCGCGCTGTACAACTACGCCCATCTGCCGAGCCGCTTCAAGGCGCAGCGCCTGATTGTGGAAGCCGATTTGCCGTCCGCCGAACTGCGCTTGCAGATTTTCCTGATGTCGGTGCGCCGCTTGCTTGATGCCGGTTACATCTACATCGGGCTCGATCATTTTGCCAAGCCGGAGGACGAGTTGAACCGGGCGCGGCTGGACAAGAGCCTGCACCGCAATTTTCAGGGTTACACCACGCGTGCCGACTGTGACCTGATCGGCTTCGGCGTTTCCGCCATTGGCAAAGTGGGCAATTCCTACAGCCAGTCGGTGCGCACCGTGAAGGGCTATTACACCTTTCTGGATTCCAATCGGCTGCCGATTGAGAAGGGTTTTTCACTCAGCGCAGACGATGTGTTGCGCCGCCAGGTGATCATGGAACTGATGTGCAGCGGGCCGGTTGATTTTGCGGCGATCAACAAGGCGCACGGCATCAACTTTGGCCTCTACTTTGCCGAGGAACTGTCACAATTGACGCAATATGAAGAGGCCGAGTTGATCAAGGTCGATGCCCACAGCATTCAGGTCACGCCCAAGGGCCGGATGTTTGTGCGCGCGGTGGCCATGGTGTTTGACAAATACCTGATGCAGCAAACCAGCGCCAAGTACTCCAAACTGATCTGAGCACCAGTAACCTACCCCGGTAGGGCGCTGGATGGAAATAAATAGAGGTCAAATAAGCCTCTAGCCCCCGTCCTGCTTGCGCAAGTTGCTATAAAAATAATAGCTAGTGCGCAGAAGGCTTGCGCGCAATCAATTTGCCGTGCGGCAGGGTGGCCAGCCGGCTGAACATGCGGCGGCAATAGCCGGTGATGCGCAGACATTTGTTGATCTCGTCGACCGGCAGCGGGCCGGACACCACCACGATGTCGTTGGCGCTGTCCAGCGAGCCTGCGGCCCGCAGCCGGCGGCGCGCCGTGGTGGCCCAGGAGTGGATGCGGCTCGGGCTGCCATGCTCATGCAGCATGCCGTTGCTGACGTTGAACGCAATAGCCACATTGTCTGTTTTCAGGCGCAGACGGTGTTCCCCGGTGACCACGCTGGCAGGCGTACTCATGTCGTACAAATGGTAGCTGCCCTCTTTGAGTTGGTACTGCAATGACATGGACTCTCCTCGTTGAAGCGTATTGTGGGTTGCCACCAGTGTAAGTAAAGTCAAAGAAGCGGCTAAAAACCAAGCCTGTTCGGTGGGATGGCGCGCTAGCGGGGCGTGGCGCTGGCCGGGAGCGCCGGCGCCACCCCGGCTGTCGGCCCCGGCAGAGAAGGACTGGCCGAGTCAGCCGGGCTGTCGTCAGTCAACCAGTTCGGCAGGTAAAGGCTGAAGGCGGCCGAAGTGGCGGCCACCACCAAGCCCGCGGCGACCAGCATCAGGATCAGTTTTTTGCGTGTCATGGTTCATCCTCTTGAAAAGGGCGGGGGCGATGCCAGCACCTTGAGCTTGCATGCTAGGGAGGCCAAATCGGTTGCGTTTGAGAAATATCAACGCCTGTCGCGCCGCAAGTTTTAGAGTGCAGCGGTGTCCCGGCAAATGCTTGATTCAAATGTCTGTCCACAAAAATGGGGTTTCCCTTAAGGGGGAAAGTTCTTGGTGTTTTCGACACCGGGCCCGCCAATTCGCAAGGATTGGCGGGTTTTTATTTTCGCCACGCACATCAGGAGTTCAAACATCAGCACCTTAACCAAAATGGCCCTGGGATTAATTGGTCAGCTCAAGCCGCAAGCCGCCGTTGGCGCTGCCGCCAGCACGACACCCCTGCCGCCGGCCAGCACGACCGGTGGTTTGCCGCTGATGCAAGCCCTGTCGCAGCGCCAGTCGCTGCGCGTGTTCGACCCGGCCCCGCTCCCTGAGCAAACCCTGTCCGATTTATTGTGGGCCGCCGCTGGCGTCAACCGTCCCGCCCTGGATGGCCGCACCGCCCCCAGCGCGATGAATGCGCAGGAGGTGGATGTCTACGTGGCCTTGCCCAATGGGCTGTTCCGCTATGTGGCACCGACGCACACGCTGCATCTGGTGGCGGCGTCCGACGTGCGCCGTGTCACCGGTTATCAGGATTTTGTGGACACGGCGCCACTGGACCTGGTGTTTGTGGCCGACTTTTCCCGCATGAAGCTGGTACCCGCCACACAGCGGGAGTCGTATGCCTCCGTGGCGGCCGGCGCCATGGCGCAAAACGTCTACCTGTATTGCGCTTCGGCCGGGCTCTCGACGGTGATTCGCGCCTGGATCGACCGCGGCGCGCTGGCACAGGCGCTGGGCTTGAATAACGACCAGCAGGTGCTGCTGGCGCAGACCGTCGGACGGCCCGGCAAGGCGGACGCGCCTTAACCTCTCTCGGCCTGCTCCCGATCCCGGGCCCCGGCCAGTCCTTCGGCCAGATTTGCCAACTCACGGGTCAACAGTTCGAGGACGTCCTCCATCGTCACGATGCCTACCAGTCGGCCGACCTCGTCCACAATCACCAACCGGCGCAACCGGTGCAACTTCATCAGTTGAACCGCATCCATCGCATCCATTTCGGGGCTGGCCACCACAAGGTCGACCGACATGATGTCGCCGGCGGTAAAGACGGCCGGGTCCAAGCCCTCGGCCATCAACTCCAGCACCAGATCGCGATCCGTCACGATGCCCACCGGCTTGTTTTCCTCACCCGCCTCGACCACCACCAAGGCCCCAATGTGATGCTTGCGCATGAGTTGCGCCACCACCAGCGCAGTGGTTTCATGTTGCACCACGGCGACCACCGAGGTTGCGAAGTCCTTCAGTTGAGTTGCCATTTGTGTACTCCCAAGGGGTCGTTAGAACCGAATAAAGCTGAAAAGTAGACGGCTTGCTACTCCTCAATCGTTAACTGGTTGTTGACGCGACTCACGCCAGGGGCCGACCAGGTCGCCCCCTCGGCGGCACTTCTTTCCGCCCAGGAGTGGACGCGCCCATGCAGGGTCACCACGCTGCCGTCCATCGAAATCTCAATCCGGCGCGCTTCGCGCACCGCCTGGCGGGTCAGCGCATCCTGAATCCGGTTGGAAAGATTGACTGAGATCGGCAGCGCCTTGAGCCGGATGTTGTCGGTGATTCCCACCACGCCTTTGAGCGGGCGGACCATGCGCTCCACCGCGCGCCGCTGAAAATTCCAGTCGAGCTCGCCGCTCAGGGTGACCCAGCCTTTTTCGACCGTCACTTTGACCCGGTCCTGCGGCACCGAGGTGTTCCAGCCTAAAGCATGTTCCACCGCGGTGGCGATCTCGGTGTCGCTGCGTTGGTGAATGCCCATCGGCACCACGTCCACTTCGACCGCAATCGCCTTCACGCCTGACACCCGCTCCACCGCGCGTCTGGCTGCCACTTTTTCGGCGTAGGTGTCCAAATGCCCAGTCAAGGTCACCACACCGTCGTTGACTGCGACACCGACCCGGGCTTCCGGCACCAGCGGGTCCCACGATAGCTCCGTCAATACGTCTTTTTTCAAATCTGAATCCGTCTTCATGGCGACTCCTGGTTTGCACAACAACACAACACCCGATGGATCACATCAGAATAATCCTGGCCGGATGCGGCACTTTGAGAAAAATCAAGACTCCCTCGGTGCAACCCCGCAGACTGCAACCATGTTTCGAGATCGCAATGAAGCGGCCACTCGCTTGGCCGACAGGCTTAAAGCCTATCGAGGCAAAAATCCGCTGATCCTGGCCATTCCACGGGGTGCCGTGCCCATGGCCAAAATCATTGCGGACAAGCTGGAGGGTGACTTTGATGTGGTGCTGGTGCGCAAGCTGCGCGCGCCCCACCAGCCGGAACTGGCCATTGGTTCGGTCAACGAAAGTGGCTGGACCTACAAATCCAATTTCGCCGAACTCTATGGCGCCAACAAAGACTACATCGAAGCCGAAAAACGCCTGCAGATGGAAACCATTCGCCAGCGGCGCGCGCAGTACACGCCGATCCGCCCACCGCTGGACCCGGCGGGTCGTATCGTCATCGTGATCGACGATGGCCTGGCCACCGGGGCCACCATGATCTCCGCGCTGCACGGCTTGCGGGCCAGCAAACCGGCCAAGCTGGTGTGCGCGGTGCCGGTGGCGCCACCGGATACGCTGGTCAAAGTGGCCGATATGGCGGACGAGTTGGTGTGTCTGGAAGCGCCCGAATTCTTTCAGGCGGTGGGGCAGTTTTATCAGCACTTCCCGCAGGTGGACGACGATGAAGTGATCGAGATCCTGAAAGGGTCTTGAAGCCGCCCGCGACAAGCTTGCCGCAGCAGGAGTTCAGGTTTTCAGATACTGGCTGAACCAGGTCGCGGCTTGACGCGCCACTTCTTCCAGCGTGCCCGCTTCTTCAAATAAATGGGTTGCGCCAGGAATGATGAGCAACTCTTTGGTGCAGGGCAGCCGCGCATAGGCGTCCCGGTTGAGCTCAATCACTTCCTCATCCCGGCCCCCGACCAGCAGCAGGGTGGGGGACTTGACCTTGGTTAGATCATGGTTTCCCGCCAGGTCCGGTCGACCACCGCGCGAGACCACGGCATGAATATCGGCGCCCAATCCCGCCGCCGCCTGCAACGCGGCTGCGGCACCGGTACTGGCGCCAAAGTAGGCAATCGGCAGCTGTCGGGTCGACGGGTGCAGTTTGACCCAGCAGGTGGCGACCAGCAGACGGTGCGTCAACAAGGCAATGTCAAAGCGGGTCAGATAGTCCAGGTCTTCAGTGAGTGTGAGCAGGTCCAGCAGCAAGGTGCCAACCCCGTTGTCGCGCAGCATCCGGGCCACATAATTGTTGCGCGGACTGTGGCGGCTGCTGCCGCTACCATGGGCAAACAGCACGATGCCGCGGGCGTTGGTCGGCAACTCCAGCATGCCCTCCATCTGGACATCGTCCACCGGGATTTGGACCAGTTCTTCAAGCGCTGGATGCATGGGATGCCCCTTTTTGCCGCTCAGGCACTCATCGAAATCGGAATGCGTTTTCTGCCAAAGTTGCCGCTCTGCGTGCCAAAGCGCCCGGCCACGGCCGTACCGCAGTCCGGGCAATGGCCATCCGGCGTGAGCTTGTATTGTTTGATCTGGTACCAGTCGCGCACGATAAGCGGCGCATGGCAGTCCGGGCAGAAAGTGGTATCGCCTTCGGCGTGATGCACATTGCCGGTGTAGACATAGTGCAAGCCCGCTTTGAGGGCGATGTTGCGGGCGCGAACCAGCGTGGCCGGGGGTGTCGCTGGCACGTCCGGCATCTTGTGGTCGGGATGAAAAGCCGAGAAGTGCAGCGGGACATCAGGCCCGAGTTCTTTCAAAATCCAGTCGCACATCGCGCTGATTTCCGCGTCCGAGTCGTTGTGGCCGGGGATGAGCAGGGTGGTGATCTCGAACCAGACCTGGGTCTCCTGTTTGAGGTAGATCAGGGTGTCAAGCACGGGCTGCAGGTGGGAGCCGGTGAGCTTGAAATAGAAGTCGTCGGTGAAGGCCTTCAGGTCGACATTGGCGGCGTCCATCTTGGCGTAAAAGTCGCGCCGTGGCTGCTCGTGCATGTAGCCGGCCGTCACCGCCACCGCCTGTACGCCGTGCGCATGGCAGGCATCGGCGACGTCCATCGCGTATTCGGCAAAAATCACCGGGTCGTTGTAGGTAAAGGCCACACTCTTGCAGCCATATTTGAGCGCCTCTGAGGCGATAGTTTCCGGCGAGGCCTGGTCCATCAGGCGGTCCATGTCGCGCGACTTGCTGATGTCCCAGTTCTGGCAAAACTTGCAGGCCAGATTGCAGCCGGCGGTGCCAAACGACAGCACGCTGCTGCCGGGGTAAAAATGGTTCAGCGGCTTTTTTTCGATCGGGTCAATGCAGAAACCCGACGAGCGGCCGTAGCTGGTGAGGATCATCTGGTCGCCCTGGCGTGCGCGCACAAAACAGGCGCCGCGCTGCCCCTCATGCAGCTTGCAGTCGCGCGGGCACAGGTCACACTGGATGCGGCCGTCTTGAAGCGCGTGCCACCAACGACCCGGGTAGCTGGATTCTTGCATCATGAGCCCTCGGTTTCTTTCCATTTGCGCACGGTGTAGCGCTGCAGCCGCATCCCTTCGGCCCAAAAATCAGGCGGCAGCCCGGCTTTGTATTTGAGGTGGGCGATGAACTCGGTGGCGCTGGGCAATTGCGCCCACACCTGCGGTAAAAAGGTACTGCGGTAACGGCCAAATTCAAGCAGCACACCATCAATGCCGGGCTGCAACTGGGCCAGTGCCTGGGCCTCCGTGTCAAAGCGGATCGGTTGCATGGCGGACAGCAAAGAGACTTCAATGTCCGTCTGGTCAAGCTCAGTCACCGTCAGCGCTGAAAAACGGGTGTCCTGCAGGGCGGCGGCCACGGCATTCGACTTGACGTCGGCGAGCAGGGTTCGGCGTGCTTCCAGCGTGCCAATGCAGCCACGCAGTTGCCCGCCCTGGGTCAGCGTGACAAAACAGGCGCCCAGCTCCTGCAACCAGACGGCATCTTCGGCAACCTCAAGGGTGCGGCCCAGGGCCACCGAAATGGCGGCACGGGCAATCGGCAGCAAGGTCTTGCCGCGCTCCTCAGCGTTGGCGGTGGCGTCAGTGGATGTCATGGGTGCCTTCCGTGAACGCAAAGGAGGCGTAGCCGACGACGCGGCCTTTGTCGCCCGCCGTGTCGCCGGAGTTGCACAGGCCCAGCAGACGCGGCTGCAGGCCATGCTGGCTGGCGGCCAGCAGCAGGCCGTTGACCGGGGTGCCACCGCAGGCCTGCTCATGCGTGAGGAAGCCGCTGAGGTTCAGGATGCTGTGCGTCGTCTCCAAGTCCACCGCCTGGGCGGTGCGGTAGGGCAGAAAATGCGACAGATCAGAACTGATCACGATCAGCGTCTCCGGTCCCCCCCAGAGCGCCTCCAGCACCTGGGCCACCTCCACCGGCGTTGCATCGCCCACCGCCAGCGGTACCAGTTTGAAGTTGTCCAGCACCGATTGCAAAAATGGCAGTTGCACTTCCAGCGAATGCTCCTGCTCATGGGCCGCCCGGCTTACCACGACTTGGCGCAGCGGCGTGATGGCCGCGAGGGCGTCTTGATCGATCTCGATATTGCCCAAAGGTGTGGCAAATGAATCGACGCCCGGCAGCGCCAAACCCCGGACGGGCACCCGGTGCACGGGACCCAGCAAGACCACGCGCCGGATGGTGGCGCGTCCTGCCGCCAATTGTGCATAAGCCAGCGCGGCCGTCGCGCCGGAGTAGATGTAGCCGGCATGGGGCACGATGAGGGCCTTGGGCACCCTGCTGGCCGTGTCGGTGGTCAGCCTCGCATTGGCCAGCAGGGCGGTCACGTCGTTTGACAAAGCGGACTCCTGCCCAGGGTAAAAGGCGCCAGCGACAGCGGGTGGTCGGACTTGATGCATGAGCGCCTCCATTCCAAAAGGAGCGTATCCCACCTGAGATAAGGATGACTTGTTGCTTATCAAGCCGAATTTAGGCGGTACTCGCTAACTTGTCTAGAGGGCGTGCGCCAGATAGTCAGCCTTTTGCTGCAAGTCTTTTTCCGTATCGACAAAGCGGGAGGTGATGAACTGGAATTCATTGCCTAATTCCAGGAACGCATCCACCACGTCCGGATCAAAATGCTGTCCCCGACCTTCAACAATGATTTGCGTCGCCTGCTCGTGAGACATGCTGTCTTGGTAGACCCGGTGGCTGATCAGTGCGTCATACACGTCGGCTAGTGCCATCAAGCGCGCCGCAATCGGAATTTCGTCGCCGTCCAGGCCTTGCGGATAACCTGATCCATCCCACTTTTCATGGTGTGAATAGATGATTTCCTTGGCTGTTTCCAGGAACTCGATGGGCTCTCCTGCAATCTTTTGAGCATTCGCAATGGCATCGCGTCCCAGGGTGGGATGGGCTTTCATGATCTCAAATTCTTCTGGTTCATAGTGCCCAGGCTTCAACAAAATCCGGTCGGGAATGCCGACCTTGCCAATGTCATGCAGCGGAGCGCATTTGAACAAAACGTCCACCATGCCGTCGCTTAAAAAGTCGGCAAATCGGGGGTGCGTTTTGAGCTGATTGCCGAGCGCACGCATGTAGTGTTGGGTGCGTTTCAGGTGCTTGCCCGTTCCGGAATCACGCGTTTCGGCTAATGAGGCCAGTGCCAAAATGGTCACATCCTGCAGGGCTGCCAATTGGCGCATGCGCTTGGCCACCTCAAACTCCAGGTATTCGTTGTTGACACGCAGAGTTCGGGCGGAGGAGGTGTCAACAAAATGTGCCTTGAGACGCGATAGCAATATCAGTGGGTTGATCGGTCGGGTGATGTAGTCCACCGCACCCAGTTCCATCCCCAATAGCTCGTTTTCAATCTCGGTCTTGCTGGTGAGAAAAATAAGCGGTATCCAACGCGTGAGCGGGTCCGCCTTGAGCCGGCGGCAAACTTCAAAGCCGTCAACATCAAGCATGTTGATGTCAAGAAGAATCAGGTCGGGCTGTTCGTCGCTGACGACCTTGAGTGCCTTTTCCCCGTGGTTGATGGCCTTGACGGTATAAAACTCGTGCAGCAGGTTGGCAATCGACGACAAGTTGTCATGCGAGTCGTCCACGATCAGGATCGTCGGTTTGACAGGTAAATACAGGTCCATTAAAGCGTCTTCATGGCAGTAGAAAGTTCTGCTTTGGCTTGTCTTTCGATGCCCTCTGCATTTGTTCCGGCAGGACGTTGGGGTCGCTGGATGGCTCACTCGCGGGCAGGCACAGCGTGACTTGGGTGCCTTGGCCAAAGGTGCTGACCATGGCAAGGTTGCCGCGATGCAGTTCGATGATTTCTTTGGCAATACTCATGCCCAGGCCCGTACCCGGAATCTTGCCTGAACTGTCGGCGCGATAGAAGCGCTCGCATACCCGGCGCAACTGCTCCGGTGTCATGCCGATACCCTGGTCGGAGATGTGGATGCACACCTGCCCCGCCTCATCCCCCTGGGCCGCGATCTGGCAAACCACCGGTCCGCCATCAGGTGAATACTTGTAGGCGTTGGACAGCACGTTCAGGATGACCTGGCGCAGCTTTCCGGCGTCAGCCATGACATACAGCGGCTGAGCCGGCATCACCAGTTCGGGCAAGGCGCGGTCGTTCGGCTGTTTGAACGCTTTGACGATGTCTGTCGCCAACTCTTGCAGGCAAACTCGTGTGTAACGGAAGTCTTTGCCTCGGCGTGCCTCGATGCGGGCCAGGTCGAGAAACTCGTCAAGGATGTTGGCCATCAGTTTGGACTGTTCGTAAATGATGGTCAAAAATTCCTGCCGCTCAGTGGCATCGAGTTCCGTGGTGAGCAACACTTCGGAAAACCCAAAAATGCTGGCCATCGGGGTGCGCAATTCGTGCGCCGCCGTCGAGAGGAAATCACTTTTCATCTGATCGACTTCTGTCTCAGCCGTCACATCACGAAAATACAGAATTTGTGAAACTGTGCTCGTCTCACTGCAACGCAACCCGATTTGCAGTACCCGTTTGCCGTTGTTGGTAATTTCTATGAGCTCGTTCGCATCGGGCTTTCCGACGGTGACCTGCGACCGCAGGAAGTCGATGCCGGTAAAGGGGGTGCCCGATGTGCAACAGCGCGCGAGCCAGGCTGAAAAATCGTGTTCATCGAGCCCTTCCAGCCGCAACGTGCCCAACGACATCATGTGGGCAAAAGCCGGACTGACGAACTTGATACGGCGTTGCTTGTCAAATGCGACAAAGCCATCCGGGCTTAACGCAAAAATGGCATTGAGTTGTTCGGTGCGATCTTGAATCTGGAGTTGTGCGAGCTGGCGTGCCACCATGTTTTTTCGGATTTGCCGCAGATAGCGGGTGAGAGCGAACGCCAGCGCCACGATCAATAAACTAACCAGCGCGGCTTGTAGCCACAACGCGTTCCAGTCGCGGCTGTGGCCGGCCAGCAAATACTGTGTATCAAGGCCGGCCACAACGACCAGCTGGTACTCCGGTATCTTGCGGTAGTGGTACATCCGCTCGATCCCGTCAACCTCCGAACGGTGGGTATACGTGCCATCCGCTTTGCCCTGGGCGATGCGCGCAAATATGGGCGCCGCAATGGCTTGCGTGCCAAACTGGTCTTTGGCTCCAACCCTGAGTGCCAGCGCTACGCCATGGAGGTCGTACAGCGCGGTGAGTCCTTCTGGTCCCAGATTGAGTTCACTGTAGAAACGAGTGAAATAACCCGGGTCGATTGACACCACCACGACGCCCGCGAATTCTCCGTTGGGTCGGTTGATGCGCCGGCTCAGTTGAATGGACCATTTGCCGCTGGCGCGTCCCAGCACTGGTTTGGAGACAAACAGTGCGTCTGTGTCGGCGGCTGCATGCACCTTGAAATGCTCGCGGTCTGACAGATCCAGTCGCTCCGTGATGGGCAGGTTGGCCAAGGCGTAGATGCCTTGCGCGTTGATGATGCCCACCTGGTTGAAGATTTCGGCATCAATCACCCCTTTGGCGCTCAAATCCTTTAAGTCGAGCCGGTCACCAATGTCCAGATAACGTGACTTGACGAACCGGATGACCTGATCGGCACTGCGCAGGGTTCGGGTGACGTGTTCCTGGCTGAAGCGGGTGAGATTGGCCAGATCACGCCCGGCCAAGGCAAGTTCTCTGGATCGGCTCTCGCTGACCAGGGCAAAGGCATACCACCACGTCAACAAGATCAAAATACCTGCGGCCAGCCAGAGCGCGAAAAAAATACGCCGATGGTTGTTGCCGGCGTGGGTGGTAGATAAAGCAGTTATTAACATTGACGGTTAAGGCGCAGGGGCTTGCACAGAGCTGGCGACAGCGCCGATTTCGTAGAAGCAGAAGTGGGTGCCAAAACGTTTCGCCCCATACATCGCAGAATCTGCACGTTTCAGTAGCGTCGCCATATCGTCACCGTCTTGCGGAAAGCGCGAGCATCCAATGCTGGCGCCGATGATTACCTGGTGTTGGCTGACCTGGATCGGCGCGGCGAGTTTCTTCAGCAGGGTGTTGACGATGTTTTCAATAACCGCAGCGCAATCTGTCCTGTGCAACAGGATAACGAACTCATTGCTGCCGACCCGTGCAACGGTATCGCTCCGTCGCACCGATGCTTTCAGTCGGACACTGACCTCCTGGAGAACCAGGTCGCCAACGTCATGCCCAAAATCATCATTGATCGCCTTGAAGCCGTTCAGTTCGAGGAAGAGCACAGACAGGCCCGTACTCTCGCGGTTGGCCTCGGTCATGGCCTGCCCCAGGCGCTCTTCGAGCAGACTGCGGTTGGGCAAGCCGGTCAAGGAGTCGTGATAGGCCAATTGGGTGAGTTGCTTGATATCACTGGTGTGCGGCGACATGTCGGCGAACGCGGCGAGATAGGACACGGTTTCGCCGTTGGCATCTTTAACCGCTTTGACCGCTTGCCAAGATAGAAAAATCTGGCCATTTTTTCGGCGGGTGAATAACTCCCCGGTCCAACTGCCGATGTCCACCAGATGCGCCCAGAAGGTGGGGTAGAAGTCGGGATCATGCAGTCCCGAACTGAGCAGGTTCAGGTTCTGGCCGATCACATCGGCTTCGCTGTAACCGGTGATCCGGGTGAAAGCGGGGTTAACGGCTTGTAGGTTGCCGGTCGGGTCGATGATCATCAGTCCTTCATCGCTGTCGCCAAAGAACGGGAATGATTTCTGGATTTCCAGCGCGCTGGTCACGGAGAGGGTTTCACGGCCCAGCAGCCAATAAATTTCATTGCGACCGTTTTTGCAAACCTGCATGATCAGGGCTTCAAATTGGCGGGGTTGCTCGCTATCAAACAGGTGCAGTGTGCGCTGCTGCATGGCGCACTCGCTGTCATTGGCAACAAAAGTTTCAAGCACCGCTTGCAGGCTGGCCTGTTGTGTGTCCGGCGTTAATTGCAGGATGGACTGGCCAATCAAGGCGCCGCTGGATGCCGTCAGGGCCTTAATGGCAGCGGGACTGGCTGAGATGATTTCACCCTTGAGGTCGGTTGCCAGATGCAGCTCGATGGACGGAAGGAGCACGCCGTGCAGGAGATCGTTGTTCTGTCCGCCTTGTCCCAAAGACTGCAATACCATTTGGTAACGCTGCTGCAGGTTACTCTGCTGCACCATCAGTTCGTGCAAGTCTTGCGCGTACCGAAACAGCTGTTGCTGCAAATTAGAGTTGCTCATTTCAGCTTGCTTCGTACCCAGGCAACGACCTGAAGTGGACTGAAAGGTTTGATGAAGTAGGCATCGGCCCCGCGCTTGCGGGCATCGTCACTGTCGGCGGCCTGGCCCCGCGCGGTAAGCATCGCGACCAGAATATCGTGGGTTTGCGGGTTGGTCTTGATCGCCTCCAGCACCTGCAAGCCATTCATTTCGCCGGGCATCATGACGTCGAGCAAAACGACCTTGGGGTGATGGTGTCGAATGGCTTCCAGCGCATGGAGGCCGTCTTCGGCTTCAAGAATTTCGAATTCTTTGCCCAAGGTGATGGTGAGCAGACGACGAATGTCGGAGTGGTCGTCAACAATCAGAATTTTGGGCATGGCAAAGGTCAAAAGAAGGAGGGATCATTACTGAGACAGGAGCTGGGTCAATGCAATGGTTAGACGCATCGTCAACCCGGTGGCTGTTGAAAGCGACCTTGATTGACGATGCCTGTGGCAATGGCCAGCAGCCGGTTGAACGGAATGGGTTTGGGTAAAACCTCAATGCCTGGCGGAATCCCGCCACGTTGTTCAATTTCGGCAGCGTCGAGTCCGCTGACGACCACGATGGTGGTGTTTGTGATTTCGGGGGTTTCGCGCAAGACCCGCAGCATATTGAAGCCATCCATGCCCGACATGTGAAGGTCCGTCACCAATAAATCGGGGCAGTGTCGTCCAATGATCAACAGGGCGGCGACGGCATTGTTGACGACCGTGACTTCTGGTGCCATGGGCCAGCGGGAAATATTGGTTTGGTACAAACGCAGCAGAGTGGCATCATCCTCCACCACCAGCACGCTCAAGCGGGGCAGGCCCGTCGCGGGCGCAACAGGGGCCGCCTCGCTCGGGGACTGGGCCGGTTTTTTGTGCAGCAAGTTTTCCACCGAATCACGGTGCACGCGGCGGTGGCCCCCGGCTGTTTTCCAGGCTTGCAACAAGCCGCTTTCGACCCAGAGTTGTATGGTACCCACCGATACGCCGAGCAGGGTCGCCGCCTCTCGGGTGGTGCAGAATGATTTGTCGATTTTGGCTTCAGACATTAGGCGCAACCGCTTTAAGTTGATAAATTTTTGTTTATTTTATACAAGCTTGCTAAATTATGGCTTGTGCAAGTGTTAGTGAATCGGATCAGTCTATGGGCCGATTCATTTCTTGCGTTGATGGGCAACAAAGGCGGTTGGCAGGAGTCTCGATTCAAAAGGTTTCCCAGTCTTCACTGGCATTTGCAGCGGATGCCCCCTTGGGGGCGGTTGGCTTGGCGGCCAGCAGCTTGGCAGGCGCCGCCGTGACTTTGGTTCGCGTCGGTGCGCGTGATCTGGCCGCATCGCTTCCCAACTGAAAGACGGCAACCACTTGCACCAGATCTCTGGCTTGGGTTTGAAGGCTGCTGGCGGCGGCGGCCATCTCTTCTACCAAGGCTGCATTTTGCTGCGTCACCTGGTCCATCTGGACGACGGCTTCGCCCACTTGCGAAACGCCGGCGCTTTGCTCGGAACTGGCCGCACTGATCTCGCCCATGAGGTCGGTGACACGCCGGATGGAACTCACCACCTCGGTCATGGTGGCACCGGCCTGATCGACCAGGGCGGTGCCTTGCTCCACGCGTTCCACGCTGGCATTGATCAAATATTTGATCTCTTTGGCGGCTTCGGCCGAGCGGCCCGCCAGACTCCGCACTTCACTGGCCACCACGGCAAAACCACGCCCTTGATCACCTGCACGGGCGGCTTCGACGGCGGCGTTCAGGGCCAGGATGTTGGTCTGGAAGGCAATGCCATCGATGACTTGAATGATGTCGGAGATTTTGCGGGACGAATCGTTGATGCCCTTCATGGTTTCCACGACCTGGCCCACCACCTCGCCGCCCTGGATGGCCACGGTGCTGGCATTCATGGCCAGCTGATTCGCCTGGCGGGCGCTGTCGGCGTTTTGTTTGACGGTGGCGCTGAGCTGCTCCATCGAGGCGGCAGTTTCTTCCAGCGCGCTGGCCTGTTGTTCGGTGCGGGCACTTAAATCGTTGTTGCCCTGCGCGATTTCAGCACTGGCGGTGGCGACACTTTTAGAGCCCTGGCGCACGTTGTGGACCACTTGAGTCAGGCTGCTCTGCATGTCTTTCAGTGCCATCAGTAGCTGGGCAGTTTCGTTGTTGCCCGTCACTTCAAATTGAAGATTCAAATCGCCAGCAGCAACTGACCGCGAGATATTGACCGCCTGGTTGATGGGGCGGGTGATCGAGCGGATGATCCACAGCGCCATGATCACAGCCACTAGTAAAGAAATACTGACTGACGCAAAAATCGTATTTTCCATTTTGACGATATCGCCTTCAGCGTCCTTTTTAGACTGCTGCATCAGGCTTTCCTCGAAAGCGACCATGTTGTCTATCTCTGCAAAGTAAATCAGTTGCGCCGGACGCAACACATTCAACAACAGCGTCTTGGCTTCCTCGATCTTGCCCGCACCGAGCAGCTCAAGAAAATTTATTTGCAAAGCGACGTACCTAGTACGGCTTTCATAAATGCGGGCCAAGATGGCCTTGCCTTTTTCGGTACGGATCTGAGGCGCAACCTTGATCAGTCGTTCGCCAATGTCATTGCGCGCCGTAACGATACTGTCAATCTCCTTCTTGATGCTTTCCGGATCGGTCATGATGAGCGTATTGCGCAGCGAGCGAGCGATGGTATTCAAGTTGTCCTTGATGGCCTGAAATGACACAATTTTGGGGTAGTAGTCATTTACCGTCGCGTTGAATGACTGGTTGACAGCGCGGATTTCTATCATGGACACGCAACCCATAAATAGAATAAGCAACGCCATCATTCCGAATCCGAGTGAGAGGCGGGTCGATATTTTTAGATCATTGAAGTTCATGATGCTGCTCTTCGCAAGTGGTGTTTGGTTTCAGTACGGCAGCTTGTGCTTGCATCGCCTTACGTTTGAGAATCCCCTCGACCTTCTCGCTCAAAATAGCGGCGCTAAAGGGTTTGACGATATAACCATCGGCGCCGGCATTCGCCGCTTCGATGATGTTTTCCTTGCGCGCCTCGGCGGTGATGAGCAGAAAGGGCGTGTGCATGAGTACAGGTGAGTTCCGCACCGCTTTAAGCAACTCCAAACCTGTCATATTGGGCATGTTCCAGTCGCTGACGATGAAGTGGACGCTTTCCTGTTCCAGTTTGCGCAAAGCCACGACACCATCTTCGGCCTCGGCGGTGCGGCCAAAACCCGCTTGCCGCAACAAGTTGCTCACGATATGGCGCATGGTGCCAAAGTCATCAACCACCAAGGCCGTGTAGTTTGAAAAGTCCATGGGAGGCTTGGCTACAGGGTCTGCGCAAGCAGCCCCATGGCGCGCAGGCGGTCGCTGTCATATTCTTCCGCACCGAGCTTGAACGCGAGAAATTCGCGGAGCGCTGTGACCGGGCTACCCGGCATTGGGACAGAAAATGCAGATAAGTTGACGGGTTCGAGGTCAGCTTGATTCATGAATTATTCTTTCTTGTGTCCTGATTTGGACGGTATCCAAATCAGGAAAAGGCGAACGCCAGCGGCCGCCCTCGGCGCACCTAAACACTTGGTAAAGCATCTGTGTGCAGGTTAAGTGCCTGAATTTTACAAGAAAACCGTCAATTCATCATATCTTTTGGTGAATTCTGTTGTTTATTGATATTTTGTAAGTTTAAGGTGCCCGCTCATTTGGCCCGCCAGCCGTGCCCGGCAGATGGGAACTCTGGCGTGTGTTGGCGCTGATCAGCCCGGCAGCGGGAGCGATGTCAGGTCGGTTTGGCGCGCCGCGGCGAAGCCGTGAAAACCAAACGCCAAGTCCGGCTGCTGGCCGCTGATGAGCTCGGCCAGGGCCTTGCCGGAACCGGCGCCATGCGTCCAGCCCAGCGTGCCGTGGCCGGCATTGATCCACAGTTTGCCCACCCGGGTTTTGCCAATGTAGGGGATGTTGGTCGGCGTGGCGGGGCGCAGGCCGGTCCAGTAATTTGGCGTGCCACCCTGGGCTTCGTTGCGCGTGTCGCAGACACCGGGCAGCACGGCCTCGATGCGGTCGGACAGCATCTGGCAGCGGGCGCGTGCCACTGGCGAATCAAGCGTCAGGTCATAACCGCCGACTTCAATCGTGCCGGCCACGCGCAGCTGGTCGCCCAGGCGGCTGATGGCGATTTTCTTTTCGTCGTCGATGGTGGAGACCAGCGGCGCAGCCTCGGGCCGCAAGATCGGGAAGGTGGCGCTGTAGCCCTTGCCGGGGTAGATCGGCAGGTCCACCCCGACGGTGCGCAACAGCGGCGCCGTGTAAGAGCCGCAGGCGACCACAAACTGGTCGGCTTTCAGCAGGCGCTGTTTCTTTGGATCATTTTGACCGCTAGCCCCCGTGCTACTTGCGCAGACAGCTATTGAATCAATAGCGCCGCCTACTTTGTTCAGGCGCACGACATCGTGGCTGTACAAAAACTCGGCACCGCGTGCGATGCAACGCGCCGCCAGCGCCTGGGTGAAGACGCGGGCGTCACCGGACTCATCGCTGGCGGTGAAGGTGCCGCCCACGATGTGGTGCGCAAAGGACTGGAACGCAGGCTCGATGCGCAACAACTCGTCGCGGCTGACCACCCGGCGCGAAACGCCGTACTTGCGCATCAGCGCGGCGGCGTCGCTGGCGGTGTCGAATGATTTCTGGTCGGTGTAATAGTGGGCAATGCCACGCTCCAGCCGCGAATAGGCGATGTCGGTGGCGCGCACCACGTCTTTCAGCGCGGCGTGGCTGTAGGCGCCCAGCGCCACCAGTTGCTGCACATTGCGCTCAAACGCGACATCGTTGCACTGGCTCAAAAACTGCAGGCTCCAGCGCCATTGTTGCCAGTCCAGTTTCGGGCGGAACAGCAGCGGGGCATCGTTGCGAAACATCCACTTCAGCGCCTTTAGCGGTGCATCGCGGTTGGCCCAGGGCTCGCAGTAACTGACCGAGATTTGCGCCGCGTTGGCAAAACTGGTTTCCAGCGCCGCATCCGGCTGCCGCTCCACCACCGTGACCTCATGGCCCCGTTCCAGAAGATGCCAGGCGGTGCTCACGCCAATGATGCCCGCGCCAAGAATGATGATTTTCATGAGGCGCAGTGTGGCGGAAGTCCGGCCATAACAAAAGCAGGATTAAACTTTATGGGAAAACATTAGTTTTACTTATTAAGGCGGCTGACATGAGTACTTTTGACCCCAACGCCCTGGAATGTCTGGCGGCGATCGTGGAAGAGGGCGGTTTTGAGCGGGCGGCCGTGCGCCTGTCGATCACCCAGTCTGCCGTGTCGCAGCGCCTGCGCTCGCTCGAAGTCCAGGTAGGCACGGTCCTGATCGTGCGCAGCCGCCCGCTGAAACCGACCGCGGCGGGCCGTCTGTTGCTCAAGCATGCCATGCAGATGCGGCTGCTGCGGGCCGATCTGGAGCGCGATCTGAAAGACCTGGCGCCGGGGGCCGCCGGCAGCGGGCGGGCGGAAGAGCGCATCTCGATTGCCATCAACGCCGACAGCATTGCCACCTGGGCCTTGCCGGCTTTGAGCACGCTGGCACGCCAGGGCCTCGGCCTGGAGATCATCACGGATGACCAGGATTTCACCCATGACTGGCTGCGCGAGGGCCAGGTGCTGGGTTGCGTGACCACCCTCAAACAGGCTTTGCGCAGCTGCAAGGTGGTGCCGCTGGGCGCCATGCGCTACGTGGCGGTGGCCGAAGCCGGCTATGCCGCCGTGCATTGCCCCGCCGGTTTGACGCCGCACAACTTTCGCGCCGTGCCCTTCGTCGCCTTTAACCGCAAGGATGACCTGCAAGCCGACTTCATCGGGCGGGCGCTGGGGCTCAAGCATGTGGCCTTGAGCCAGTTGTACGTGCCCAGCTCGGAGGGGCAGGTGCGCGCCGTGCTGGCCGGCTGGGGCGCCAGTGTGCTGCCGGAGTTGCAGGTGCGCGACCATCTGCAAAGTGGTCGCCTGCTGGATATCGCCCCCGGCCACGCCTTGCCGGTGGCCTTGTACTGGCATTGCTGGAACCTGGATTCGGCCGTGCTGGATGCCCTGACCAGCGCCCTGACGGCCGCCGCGGCGGTGGCGCTTGACCATGGTGACGAGTGAGTCATAAAACAGCCGGGCTACTCAAATTTTGACGCCCCTGGCTAAAATTCGGGCATGAAACCCACCAGCGTCGTCAAAATTTCCTTCAAACAGCAAATGCTCAAGGCGCGCGAAGAGGCCATCGTGCAAACGGTGAACCGGTTGCTGGCCGAAAAGGGTTTTGAAGCCATGACAGTGGACGAAGTGGCGGCGCAAGTGGGCATCGCCAAAGCCAGTTTGTACAAACACTTTGCCAGCAAAGAAGAGCTGGCCGCCGCCGCCATGGTGCGTGTGATGCGCCGGGCGCAAGACTTTATCAGCGCGCTGCCGGCCGACGGTACGCCGCTGGAAAAGCTGCGCAGCGTGGTGCGCTGGACGCTGGAAGTCAAGCTGGCGGGCGATATGCCGTCGCTGCCGAGCCAGAACTCCAGCCTGCGCGCCACGCTGATCGGCAACAAGGACTACATGGACGGCTTGATGGACGTGAGCGACCGGCTGGGCGCGTGGATTGAGGCCGCCCAGGCGGCGGGGGAGCTTAACCCCCAGTTGCCGGCGATTGCCATTTTGTACACCTTCTTTGCCCGCGCCTGCGACCCGGTGCTGGAGTTCCTGAAGATGGGTGGCCTGTACCAGGACGAACAAATTGTGGCGTTGGTGCTCAGCACCTGTTTTGACGGACTCAACGCCCGCTGACCCGCCTGTCATGGGGTTATGAGAAGAAAGCATGGATCGCCGCTGTCCATTTCGGGTGGGCGCCGATACCATCAGGCACCTCCGATGGGAGGCGATTTCTCACCATCACAATAGTTACAGGAGCATCTCCATGCGCGTTCATTTCAAAATCAGGCAGTTCATGGCGGGGGTCGCTTTGGCGGCTCTGGCCACGCTGGTTCCCTTGGCCCAGGCCCAGGTCACCAAGCCCAACATCGTGGTGCTGGCCACCGGCGGCACCATTGCCGGCGCCGGTGCTTCCGCCGTCAACAGCGCCACCTACGCCGCCGCCAAAGTGCCGGTCGACAAATTGCTGGCGGGCCTGCCGGAATTGGCCAACGTGGCCAACGTCAAAGGCGAGCAGGTGTTCCAGATTGCCTCGGAGAGCTTCACCAACACCCAGCTGATGACCTTGGGCAAACGGGTGTCGGCGCTGGTCAAGCAAGCGGATGTGGACGGCGTGGTCATCACCCACGGTACCGACACGCTGGAAGAAACCGCCTTTTTCCTGAACCTGGTGGTGCACACCGACAAGCCGATCGTGGTGGTCGGCTCGATGCGTCCCGGAACCGCCCTGTCGGCGGACGGCGCGCTGAACTTGCTGGACGCCGTCACGGTGGCGGCCAGCAAAGACGCGGCCGGCAAGGTCGTGCTGGTGACGATGAACGACAGCATTCAAAGTGGCCGCGACGTGGTCAAGTCCGTCAACCTCAAGGTGGAAGCCTTCCGCAGCCAATGGGGCGCGCTGGGCCTGGTGATCGAGGGCAAGAACTACTGGTTCCGCGCCCCGGTCAAACGCCACACGGCGCAGTCCGAGTTCAACATCGACACCATCAACGAGCTGGCCCCGGTCGAGATCATCTACAGCTACGGCAACGTGCCCCGCACCGGTTTTGATGCGCTGGCCAAGACCGGCATCAAGGCCGTGATCCATGGCGGCCCCGGCAACGGCTCGGTGGCCGACCGCATCGTGCCCGCCCTGCAAGCCATGCGCAGCGCCGGCATCCAGGTGATTCGCTCGTCCCGCGTGCCCGAAGGCTTTGTGCTGCGCAACGCCGAGCAACCCGATGACAAGTACGACTGGGTGGTGGCGCATGATTTGAATCCGCAAAAAGCCCGGATCCTGGCGGCGGTGGCGCTGACCCAGACCAACGACAGCAAAGAGCTGCAGCTCATCTTCTGGGAATATTGAGGAGGGTGAAGGGGCCCGACGGCGCTTGCAGGAAGCGGCCGTCGTGGGGCCTTGGCTTAAGAGCTAAATAGCCCGCTAGCCCCCGTAAAATAAGCGCAAATAGCTATAAAAATAATAGCGTTAAGGTTGGCGTCGACGAGTTTTTATCGCACCAGCAGCACCGGCACCTTGCAATGCGCCAGCACTTCGGTGGCCACCGAGCCCATCACCAGATTGACCAAAGTGCCGTGGCCGTGGGAGCCCATGACGAGCAGGTCGAACTTGCCGCTGTCGGCGAATTTGGCAACCGTTTCGCCCGCATGGCCGGTCTTCCAGCTGCTCTTGGCGTCGATGCCATGGCGCAACAGAAACTTAGACACTGGCGCCAGGATCTTCTCGGCTTCGTCGGTATAGTATTTCTCCACAATTTCCTTGCCGACGGCGGCGCGGGCACGCGGTGGCAGCACCGGCTGCACCGTGAACACGGTGTATTCGTTGCCTTGGGTGAACAAATCATGCGTGGTCAGGTAGGCCAGCATTTTTTTGGTGTACGGACTGCCATCGACGGCGAGAAGAATTTTCATTGTGGGGCTCCGCTTTAAAAACTGCAGTGTAGCCAAGGGCCGCAGTGGCGCTCACAGTTCGATACAAAAAGCCTCACGAAACGCTGATTGTTCGTTTTTTCGGGCGTAACCCAAGGGGTTGGCGATGACGTGGCAGCCGCTTTTCACGTAGTCATTCGGCGCATGCAGGTGGCCGTGCAGCCACAGTTGCGCGTGCGGCAGCAAGTGGTCCAGCGCATTGCAAAAGCCGGCGGTGCCGGGTGTCAGTCCGTAGCGCGGGTCGGCGCTCAGCAGGCTGGGCGCAAAGTGGGTCACCACCACCGTCGTGCCGGCAAACGGCTCGACCAGGGCTTTGGCCAACCAGTCCTGGCACAGCAGGGCTTGTGCGCGCACTGCTTCGGCCAGCATCGGTTGGCCGTGCCGGCTGCTGCCCGTTTTCTTCAGGTAGTAGTTGGCAGCACGAAACGCCTTGTCACGGGCTTTGAGTTGCTGGTTGAGCAGGCCGGCGGTGGCGGTTTCCGTCGCGGACGCCGGTGGACCGAGCGCATCGAAGTCGGTCCACAGGGTGGTGCCGATAAAACGCACGGCTTTTTCATGCGCGGCCGGCCAGGTGATGACCTCCCGTTCCAGCCAGATGATGCCCAGTCGCGCGCAGGTCTCGCGCAGGCGTGCATGCGCCACATCAAAATCCATGCTGTCGTACTCATGGTTGCCGGGCACAAACAGCACGGGTGTGGGCCAGCCGTTGTGAGGAGAAAAGCGGGCCAGGCCAAAGTCGCTGTCCAGCAGCAGCGAGCCAGGCTGGTAAGAGCCGATGTCGCCGGCCAGCACCAGCAGGTCGGCACCCGGCGCCGGGGTGGGCACCCAGGCCGGGTGGACTTCAAGGTGCAGGTCGGACAGGAGTTGAATCTTCATCCGGCCATTGTGCGTGCTGGCGGGCGCGCTGGCGTTCCGCGTCAAATGCCAAAGGCCGACTTGGCCACCGTGGCGATGGTGGCGCGCAGCCATTCATGGGCACTGATGCGGTGGACCCGGTGGTGCCAGAGGGCGTCGATCTGCACCGTTGGCACCGGGTAGGGCAGCGCCCGCAACACCAATTGCTCCGCGAATCCCGTGACGCTCACAAAGTGGCGCGGCAGGACGGTCAGCAGGTTGGAGTGGGCCACCACCTTGCCGGCGGTAAAAAACTGATTGACTGTGAGGACAATGCGGCGTTCGCGCCCCAGCAGCGCCAGTGCCTCGTCCACAAAGCCAAAGGGGCGGCCGGAAAAGCTCACCAGCAGGTGCCGTGCCGCGCAATAGCGGTTGAGGGTGAAGGGACCCTTGGCCAGCGGGTGGTCACGGCGCATGACGCAGACGTATTCACCGCTGTACAGCCGTTGCTGCGCGAACGCCACCGCCTCGCCGGCCTGCGCCCGCGCCGTCAGATCGGCGAACACGGCGGGAAAGTAGCCAATCGCCAGATCGACCGCTTCCAGGTCGAGCAGGCGGCGCGGGTCGCGTGTGGTGAGCGGCACCACCCGGATCGAGATGCCCGGCGCATCGCGGTCCATGATCTCAACCAGGCCCGGCATCAGTTTTGCGGCGGTGGCGTCCGCCATGGCCAGCACAAAGGTGGTGTTGGCCTGCTCCGGCACAAAGTGGCTGGGGGTGATGACCTCCTGCAACTGGCGCAGTGCTTCGCGCACGGCGGGCCACAGGGCCAGCGCACGCGGTGTTGGCGCCATCACCTGACCGCTGCGTTTGATCAGTTCGTCACCCATCGCCTCCCGGAACCGGCGCAGCGCGTTGCTCACCGCCGGTTGCGTGATGGAGAGCTTGAGCGCGGCCCGGGTCAGGCTGCGTTCGGTCATGACTTCGTCGAAAACACGGAGCAGGTTCAGGTCGAGTGTCTTGAAATTGGTGGATTCCATGGGTTCATTAAATCACTGATATGAATACACGACATTATGCAAATAAACTTGCGAAATATCAGTGCTAACCCTAATATCGGCACTCGTTTCTACCCATCCGGTAAAACATTAAGGAATATTTCACCATGGTCAGCTTTACACAATCCCGTTTTCCTGCGCAACATGCCGGCGTTGCCCGTCATGCAGCGGTGGCTGGTGCGACGAGCGCGACGCATCACGGCTTCGACAGCACCAAGGGCCTGAGCGCCATGTTGCTTACCGCCATGGTCTCGGCCCTGGTGGTGGTGGCGGACCAGCTGATTGACACATGGGCTGACGGTCACCTGATGGTGGCCTGGATCGCTTTGTGGGTGGTCGGCTTTTCGGCCCTGGCGCTGTTCGCGGGTGCTGCGCGCAAGTTGGCGGTCACTGTCGTGAGCGCCCTGGATGCCTGGTCGGTGCGGGTTGCCAAAACCCGGGCTGACAAGCGCCTGTGGGCCATTGCCAAGACCGATCCGCGCGTGATGGCCGAACTGACCGCCGCCAGGACGCGTAACGAACGCTGATCCAATAAATTTTTTGCGGTTTGCGCCGCAGACGTAAAAAAGCCACCGGGTTCGGTGGCTTTTTTGTTTTTCCGGGATGTTGACCCGGGGTTCCACTGTCAAAGTGCAGATCATGCACTTTGACAGTTATTCAGGCTGACTGCTTCAGGCTGCCAAACGCTTTTCGATTTGCGCCTTGGTCTCGGTCAATTCTTTCGGAAGATGGTAGGCCAGTTGCTCGAACAGCGCGGTGTGCAGCTTGAGCTCTTCGGTCCAGGCCGCTTTGTCAATGCTGGTCACGGTGTTGAACTGCTCAGGCGTGAACTCCATACCGGTCCAGGTGATTTCGTCATAGGTCGGGCTGATGCCAAACAAATTGTCTTTACCGGGTGCCTGACCTTCAAGGCGGTCGATCATCCACTTCAGCACGCGCATGTTTTCGCCGTAGCCAGGCCAGACAAACTTGCCGTCGTCACCCTTGCGGAACCAGTTCACGCAGTAGATGCTGGGCAGGGTGCCGCCGGAAGCTTCGAGCTTGTGCTCCATGTCGAGCCAATGCTGGAAGTAGTCGCTCATGTTGTAGCCGCAGAACGGCAGCATGGCGAACGGGTCGCGGCGCACCACGCCCATTTGGCCGACGGCAGCCGCGGTGGTCTCGGAACCCATGGTGGCGGCCATGTAAACGCCTTCCATCCAGGTGCGGGCTTCGGTCACCAGCGGCACGGTGGTGGAGCGACGGCCGCCGAAGATGAAGGCATCAATTGCCACACCCGCCGGGTTGTTCCATTCCGGGTCGAGCGCCGGGTTGTTGCCAGCGGCGACGGTGAAACGCGAGTTCGGGTGGGCGGCCTTGGCGCCAGTTTGCTTGGCAATCTCGGGGGTCCAGTCGTTGCCTTGCCAGTCGATCAGGTGCGCGGGCACGCCGCCACCGTCTTTTTCCATGCCTTCCCACCAGACGTCGCCGTCATCGGTCAGGGCCACGTTGGTGAAAATCACGTCTTTGTCCAGGCTGGCCATGCAGTTGGGGTTGGTGTGGTAGTTGGTGCCGGGGGCGACGCCAAAGTAACCGGCTTCCGGGTTGATGGCGTACATCTTGCCGTCGGCGTGCGGTTTGATCCAGGCGATGTCGTCGCCAATGGTGGTCACGCTCCAGCCGTCAAAACCAGCCGGTGGCACCAACATGGAGAAGTTGGTCTTGCCGCAGGCGCTTGGGAAAGCGGCTGCCACATGGTATTTTTTGCCCTTGGGCGAAGTCACACCCAGAATCAGCATGTGCTCGGCCAACCAACCTTGATCGCGCCCCATGTTGGAGGCGATGCGCAGGGCAAAACACTTCTTGCCCAGCAAGGCGTTGCCGCCATAACCGGAGCCATAGCTCCAGATTTCACGGGTTTCAGGGTAATGAACAATGTATTTGTTCTTGTTGCAAGGCCACGACACGTCAGCCTGACCGGCTTCCAGCGGTGCCGCCACGGTGTGCATGCAGGGGACGAAATCACCATCCGTGCCCAGCACGTCGTACACGGCTTTGCCCATGCGGGTCATGATCTTCTGGTTAACGGCGACATAGGCGCTGTCGGTCAACTCAATGCCGATGTGGGCAATGTGCGAGCCCAGCGGGCCCATGGAGAACGGCACCACGTACATCGTGCGGCCCTTCATGCAGCCGTCAAACAGGGCTTTGGTCTCGCCAGCGCCTTGTTGCAGCAGGGCGCGCATTTCGGCGGGCGCCATCCAGTTGTTGGTCGGGCCGGCGTTTTCTTTTTTCTCGGAGCAGATAAAGGTGCGGTCTTCGACGCGCGCCACGTCGCTCGGGTCGGAGCAGGCCAGAAAGCTGTTCGGGCGCTTGGCTTCGTTGAGCTTTTTGAAGGTGCCGGCAGTGACCAGCAACTGGCACAGGCGGGCGTATTCTTCGTCGGAGCCATCGCACCAGTAAATGCTGGCGGGTTTGGTGAGGGCCACCATGTCGGCAACCCAGGCGATCAGTTTCGCGTTTTTGACAAAACTCGGGGCGTTGAGGTTCAAGCCTTGCATCACAGGTGTGTTCATGAATGTGCTCCAGAATAAAAAATCATTTTTTCAAAAGGAACGGACCAGGGGGTCCTATTTCCTCAACCATTCATTTTGAAAAAGCGATTTTTCTAAACGGACTCTTGCTGCGGCTGTCAACGAAAGCATGTGACGGGGTGCTTCACAAACGTCAAGTTGTCGCGGAGAACGCTGGAAGGTCGATTTTATGAACTTGAATGCCGGTTACCAACCGATTACATCGAAAAGATATGCAAAACTTGCATGACTTTATGTCGGTAATGGCAACGTGATTGCCGTTGTGTGCGCCGAGTCGTTGCGATGGCGGCTGGAGGGGACGTGCAAAATTTGGCCGGCTGCTGCCATTGCCAGGGCGCTCGTGTGACGCCCGGGACTACCCGGTTGCCGCAAGGGGTAAGCGGGTAGCTAGCTACAAAATGTGTAGCTAACTAATGAATCTGGATAAGGGCTAAGTGCCGATCAGGCCATTGAAACGGCGATGAAGGCCAGCAAAAACATCAGTACCGCACCGACCAGCGGCAAAACCAGCGGCATGGAAGAGACGACGGATTCGACCGCGTCAGGTTGATGGGCGTCGCGGGCAGGTGTGGGGCTGGACATGGTGATTCCTTGAATTATCAGAGTCGCAAAAGCTGAATTTTACCCATGCGCCCCGCCATCAGCCCAGCGGTATGTCAGCATGGCACACATTTCACCCGTTAATCCATTTATGAATGACACTGCAAACCTTTCCCTCCGCCTGTGTTGCCGGGCGGCTCCACTGGCGCTTGCCATCGGTCTGTTGGCGGGTTGTGCCGCCACCGGCCCCGGCAGTCCCTCGGCGCGGCCCGTGCTGTACCCCAACGCGGCCCTGAACCGGGTGGGCGATTCACAAGCCCGTGCCGAGGTCGATGCCTGCGCGGCGCGGGCTCAATCCGCCGGCTTGACGCCCGACGAAAAAAACAACGAGACCGCCCGACGCGCCGGGCAAGGCGCTGCCGTGGGTGGCGTGGCGGCGGCGGTGGGCGCACTGGTCACCGGCCGTGGCATGGACCGCGTGGTGCGCTCCGGTGCCGTGGGCGCCGCAGTTGGCGGCTCGGCGGGCGCGGTGTCCGGCGCCATGCAGGAAAAAGCCAGCGCCACCTATCGCCACTTTGTGCAGCGATGCCTGAGTGACAAGGGCTTTGAGGTGATTGGCTGGAACTGAGGGTCGGTCTGCTCCGTCGTCACGGAATCCGCTTGGACAGGGCGGCCAGTTGGGCCGACAGATCGCGCACCGATTCGGTCAGCGCCAGCAGTTCCCGTTCCTTCATGAAGTCGATCTTTTCGTGCAACAACTCAATTTCCAGCTCGGCCTTGACGTTGATTTCATAGTCGTTCTCGGCATGCCGGCGGTCCAGCTCGGACTGGCGATTCTGGCTCATCATGATGGCGGGCGCCGTGTAGGCGGCCTGAAAGGACAGCAGCAGGTTCAGCAAAATGAAGGGGTAGGGATCCCAGGCGTTGCGTCCGGTCAGGACGTTGCCGGTGATCCACAGTACGATGGCGGTGCTCTGGATGATGATGAAGCGCCACGAGCCGATGGTGGCCGCCACCGCATCCGCCAGCCGCTGGCCCCGGGTCGGCGCGCTTGGCAAAAAGTGCTCGGGTGCGGCCAGCGGTCGCGGGGGCTGTTTTTGCCGGTGGGCGCGGCGGTGCGCACGCAGGAGTCGGAGTTGCTGCTGGTCGACAGGCGCCAAAGACGCCGTGCGCTCGCCGGGAAGGGTATCGCTCATAAAGACTTTCGTTAATGAATCAACTGTGCCGCCAGCCCGGCCTGCAGCAACTGGGCCAGCACTTCCTGGATGTGCTGCGGCCCGCGCGTCTGGACCACCAGCTCGACCTCGACATTCTGGGCCGCCAGCGCGGTGAAGGCACGCTGGTGATGCACCTCGTCGATGTTGGCGCCGGCCCCGGCCACGGTGGCGGTGATTTTGGCCAGTGAGCCGGGGATGTCGCGGGCACTGACGCGAATGCGCGCCAAGCGGCCAGCGCGCACCATGCCACGCTCGATGATGGCGGCCAGCAGCAGCGGGTCGATATTGCCGCCGCTCAGCACCAGGCCGACCCGTTTGCCCTTGAAGCGCTCCGGGTATTTGAGCAACGCCGCCAGGCTGGCGGCCCCGGCGCCTTCGACCAGTATTTTCTCCACTTCCAGCAGCATGACGATGGCCTGCTCAATATCGCCTTCGTCCACCAGCACCAGGTCATCCACCAGGCGCGCAATGATGGCTTGCGGAATCTGGCCGGGGGTGCCGACCGCAATGCCTTCGGCAATGCTGCTGTTGCCCTGCGGGTGGTGCGTGCCCTTGATGGCATTGACCATGGCCGGGAAAGACGCGGTTTGCACGCCAATGATGTCGATGCCGGGTTTGAGCGCTTTGGCCGCGGTGGCCATGCCGGCAATCAACCCGCCGCCGCCGACCGCCACCACCAGCGCGTCCAGTTCGGGCACGTCTTGCAACATTTCCAGCCCGACCGTGCCCTGACCGGCCACGATATCGGCATCGTCGTAGGGGTGGACAAAGACCAGTTGCTGTTGTTCTGCCAACATCAAAGCGTGGGCGCGCGCCTCGTCCAGCGTGTCGCCGTGCAGCACAATTTCGGCGCCAAAACCGCGCGTGCGCTCCACTTTGACGCCCGGGGTGAAGCGCGGCATCACGATCACGGCGCGCAGCCCCAGCCGCTGGGCGTGGTAAGCCACACCCTGCGCGTGGTTGCCGGCGCTCATGGCGATGACGCCGCGCGGCCGCTCCTGCGGTGTCAGCTGCGCCAGCTTGTTGCAGGCGCCGCGCTCCTTGAAGGAGGCGGTGAACTGCAGGTTTTCGAATTTCAGAAAAACCTGCGCCCCGGTGATGTCGGACAGGGTGCGCGACGCGACGCAGGGTGTGCGCAGCAACTGGCCCTGCAGGCGCGCGGCGGCGGCTTCGATGTCGGAAAGTTGGATCATGGAAACATTGTGCGATGGAATCGAGTCCCACGCGCTGGCGCTGCCCCGCCGCCGCGTTGGATCGAAAACTTGATTCACCCCAAACTGCGGCAACGGGATGTGGTCGATACTCCCCGGACTATATTTTTATCAAAGACACATCATGAGTACTTTTGATCACACCGGCCTGATTCAGAACATCAACGAATCACTGGCACCGTTGCGCAAAGCCCAGCCCGAAGCCATGCAGGGCTTTGGTCAGCTGGCGCGCGCCGCCATGGCGGAAGGGGCGATCAGCGCCAAACACAAAGAGTTGATGGCACTGGCCATCGGCATCACACAGCACTGCTCGGGCTGCATCGGGTTTCACGTCAAAGCGCTGCTCAAGCTGGACTGCACCCGCGCCGAGCTGGAAGAGATGTTGAGCGTGTGTGTCTACATGGGCGGCGGCCCGGCCCTGATGTACGCCGCCGAGGCGATCAAGGCCTGGGATGTCATGGCGCCCAGCCCTGCCTGATACGGGTTTGAATCGGTTTTATAGATGAAACTGGGCTCCAGCCCCTGTGCAATATAAGTAAGTAGCTGTCCCGTCCCGTGTGATCATATCCCCGTCCGTAGCTGGCCGCTGTTTAGAGCCCGCCAGTTGATGCGCGACGTGATTGAGTCATTACAGGGAGCAAAGAAGTCATGAGCCAAGTTCATCCATGCGCCAGAACGACCCCTCGCACACGTGCTGAAATCAATGCTTCGCC
>Ga0209100_1000176_pt1 | contig 71780 bp, 62 predicted proteins | sample lystaG_FD_185480 | JGI IMG/M metagenome (GOLD analysis project Ga0209100, IMG submission 185480) | Glacier valley bacterial and archeal communities from Borup Fiord, Nunavut, Canada, to study Microbial Dark Matter (Phase II) -... | ecosystem: Environmental > Aquatic > Freshwater > Ice > Glacier ... | reverse complement strand
GGCGAAGCATTGATTTCAGCACGTGTGCGAGGGGTCGTTCTGGCGCATGGATGAACTTGGCTCATGACTTCTTTGCTCCCTGTAATGACTCAATCACGTCGCGCATCAACTGGCGGGCTCTAAACAGAGGCCAGCTACGGACGGGGATATGATCACACGGGACGGGACAGCTAAGCTCTCCAAGGAAATTCATTCCGCAATTTTCAAAGTCCTGTAAGGCGTAAGGGATGCAGTTCTATTACGGAGTGATTTCATTTACGCATTTGGGTACGTGCTTCATCAAGCGAGAGATGCATGTTATGAATGCCGTGTCCACCCTGCCCTAAATTGGTAGACAGTCCGATAGGGGGCCAATTAAACTGCCCTAATTTGCCACCCGCTACAGATTCCAACTCCGCGTCAGACAACTCGGCATTGGGGTTGGGTGGCAATACATAGTTGACGATCTTGTCGGTGTTTTCCAGCACGCGAACGGTGTAGTCAGCGGGAATCTCGACGCCTTCTGCTTTTAATACTTCTGTGGGATTAGCCAATAACTTTTTCTTAAAGCTTGCGTCTGCCCAGCACTTGGCGAGGATGTTATTGATTTGATTGCTTTGCACTTCTTGGTTCATGATGATTTCTCAATTTATTAACAACAAGCTCTTTGAAATAACTGCATTCACCCGAGCTGAAAATAAGTGAATTACAGTGTTATTAACTAAGTAACGAATCTAAATAATTTGCTCCAACTAATTAAGTAGTTGGCTTATAAAAATTCTGTAGCACATCGCCAATAAATGCATACAAAGCCGTGTCAGTCAGACCCGCACCGCCCACCACGGCATCCAGTTGTTCGTCGCTCAAATCATCGTTCGCGGCGTGGCGGGCGGCCAGCAGGCTGACGACTTCGCCTCGACCGAAACGGTAGCCGCGCTGCCATCCCACGCTCACGAACAACTCGGCAAACAATTCCAGGTTGGTGGCTGGACGAAACTGATTCTGCAAATCCGGGTCCTGCGCCACCAGCCGACTGAATTCCAGAAGCCCCCCGGCGGTGACGGCTTCCAGGCGCAGCCGTTCCATGACCTGTTGGGCGAAAGTGGCCTCTGGCACTGCCAGCACGGTGCGTTTCTTTGCAAGTTCCTGGAACAGGGCATCGGCGGCACCCAACTCGATGGCTCGCAACCTGCAAGATATGCAATGCGTCAAATGGGCAGTCAGCTCGCCCTTCTCATGCACGGCAAGGTCGCCATCCAACGCACGGCTTATCTGCAATAGCACCTGCTCGCATGGCCGACTTACACCCGTTTCATTTGCACTCAATTCAAGCTCCTGCCTGCCCAACGCGTGGTCGAAACGCCCTTCATCCGGCAGTACTGATTCATGAGTAACCAACCTCGCCAATTTGTTCCAGCAGAAACGGCATGAATGCCAAACGCCAATATGTTCACGTCCATCTTCAAGCCACCCGGTAAACGCGCAAAGCGTCGGCCAATTGCACGCGCGCCCGGCACAAGCGGCTTTTGACGGTGCCCACCGGCACCCCCAGCGTGTCCGCAGCTTCCTCGTAACTCAGGCCTTCACTGGCAACCAAGACGATGGCATCGCGCATGTGCTGCGGCAGGTCGGCCACCGCTTTCGCCATGGCGGCAAGCAGCTGCTTGTTTTCATAATCACGGGCCGGGTTGTCGCTGGCAAAACCGGGTGCATCCTCGGGCTGCTCGTCAATGTCCAGGTGGACGTGCTGCTTGGTCGGCGTGCGGCTGATATGGTTTTTGATCAGATTGAAGGCAATGCCGGTCAGCCATGTGGAAAAGCGGGCGTGGTGGTTGAAGCTGGGCAAAACGCGAAATGCCTGCAAAAAAGTTTCTTGCGCAAGGTCTTGCGCATCGTGGGTGTTGTATTCGTACTTGAGGATGAAGCGCATGACGCGCGTCTGGTAGCGCCTCACCAGGGGTGCAAAGCAGTCTGTTTCACCGTCAAGCACCGCCTTGATCAAGGCCTCATCATCGGGCTCCCCCTGCGCATCACACGCTGCATCCCATGTGTTCCCGCTGGTGAGGCTGCTCATACTTGTTGCCGTTTTGAGAGTTCGGCAAAGTGCCCGCCCAAGGCCATCAGTTCGCTGTAATTGCCGGTTTCAACCACTTTGCCTGCCACGATGACAAAAATACGGTCAGCCTGAATGATGGTGGACAGCCGGTGCGCAATCACGATGCGCGTGGCCGCGAGCTGCCTGACGCTGTTGGCCACGATGGCCTGGGTCTGGTTGTCCAGCGCGCTGGTGGCCTCATCAAACAGCAGCACCGCAGGGCGATTGACCAGTGCCCGGGCAATCATCAGCCGCTGGCGCTGCCCACCGGAAATGGTGCCTGCGCCCTCCGAAATCACGGTTTGCATCCCCATGGGCATGGCCTTGATGTCGTCCGCCAACCCTGCCATGCGCGCCGCCTCCCAAGCATCGTCCAGGGTGAGCGGGGATGAGCCGACGATATTGGTGTAAATGTCGCCGGGCATCAGCTTGCCGTTTTGCAGTACCACGCCTAACTGCCGTCGTACCGAGCCTGCGTCCAGGCCAGATAGCTCCTGGCGGTCGTAGTACACGGCGCCCGATTGCGGTTTTTCAAAACCCAGCAAGACTCTGAAAATGGTGGATTTGCCGGAGCCAGAGGGTCCGACAAAGGCCACAAACTCGCCCTTTTTTACCCGAATGGACACATCGTCCAGAATCAGCGGACCCTCTTCTGCATAGCGGAAGCTCACCCGGCTGATCTCGACTTCGCCCTGCAAGGGGGCGGCGCGGATTTGTGATTCCTGCTGCTCGGGCAACGTCGTCAGGATCGGTTTGGCGCGCTCATACAGCGGGATGATGCTGAGTGACCCGGTCAACGCGCCGGCCAGTGCCAGGGTGGCGGATAAAAACTGCATGAAGGCCGTGTTGAAGGTCACAAAAACACCGGTGCTGATGTCTTTTTGAAAGAACGCAATCGATGCAAACAAGGTGGCCGACGCCAGCACAAGGAAGGAGGTGTTAAATACGTTCAGCATGTTGCTCAAATCTCGCACCTGCATGTCGACCTGCTTTTGCCGGGCAAAGTCGCGTGCCCACAGCACGAAAGCGCGATCTTCGGCACCGCCCGCGCGCAGCTTGTTGATGCCGTTAAGTATTTGCAATACCCGGCTGGCAATCGCGCCCTGCAGGGCGTACAACTGACGCTCCATGCGCAGACGCCAGAAGTTGACACCCACCGTCACGACCAGAATCAGCGCGACCAGCGCCGTGGCGACCAAACCAAGCTGCCAGTTCAGCATAAACATGTAGACGAAACTGAACAGACCAAACACCCAGCTCAGGACGATCGACTGGGTGGTGCTGGTCAGCTGATGCAGGATGCTGTTGATGGAAAACGCCCGCTGCGCCAAGTCACCTGCGGCGTAATTTTTGAAGAACGGAGCGGGCAGATTGAACAGCCGGTCAATCACCGCCGCCTCTGACGCATTGCCCAGCCGCCCTTCCAGGCGCAGCAAGGCCAGAGAGCGTGCCAGCTCGAACGCGGCAACACCCACTGCAGCAGCTATAAGCAAAACGGTCAGCTGTAGCAGCTCGTCGCTTCTGCCATTGGGAATGACTTTATCTACCAGAATTCCAGTGGCAAATGGCGTGAAAAGCGCCAGCAGCCCCCCCAGCAAGCCGCACACCATCATGGTGAGCGAGTCGCGACGCGTGGTGCGCAGGCCAAATCGCAACAAATCGAGCAGGCCGATGGCGCGTGCCGGAAACTTGCGAAAAAACATGAACCCGCCGTCAGCCAGCTGCGCCGCAGTGGCTTCGTCCAGCAGCACGCTCCCTGCGTGCAGGCTGCCCAGATCTTCCATTCGGTAGCCGCCGCCTCCCGTCAAGGGCAGCAGCGCAACGGGGCGGCCACTGCCCTTCAGCGTGGCCAGCAGCGGTCCGGCGTCTTCACGCCACCAGCTTTTGCCGTCCAGCTTGACCCGGCGCAAGCTCACCCCGGCCTGCTGCGCCAGTTGCTGCAAGGCGTCAAACGCATCAAGGGCAGGGTCGGTGGGCTTGAGCACGGCATCCACACCGCCGGCCCACAATACGCGCCGCAGCGTATCGGCCATCAAAGTGCCGGCATTGCCAGCGGTCACGGCCTGCGGCTCGCCATGGTCCAGCAGGGCGGCCAGTGCGCCCAGTGACTGGCTGAAGTTGCGTCGATCGGTGCGCTGGCGCAGTTGCAGCTGCTGCGCTTCATTCTCGATTTCGTCAAAAATGATAGCGCCTTGCGCTGACTCTAATTGGGCTGGAGGCCTATTTGATGCTGAATCTGCGATCTGGGCAGCTTCTTGACCACCCTTTGTTGCGTTGGCTGGCGTGGTCATGTTCAGTCCGTCTTGATGAGCTGGCTGTAGGCACCGTTTTCGGCAATCAGCTGGTCGTGCGTCCCGCGTTCCACAATGCGGCCTTGTGCCATGACGATGATCTCGTCGGCATCGCGCACGGTGGACAGGCGGTGCGCCACGATCAGGCAGGCGCAGCGGCGCGCGCGGATGTGGGCATTAATTTGCATTTCAGTGATCGGGTCCAGCGCCGAGGTGGCTTCGTCCAGCACCAGAATGCGCGGCTGCACGGCCAGCGCCCGGGCAATGTCCAGCCGCTGAATCTGGCCGCCACTAAAACCTGCGCCGGCCTCGCCCACCGGGCTGTCGTACCCATCCGGCCTGCCGACAATGGCGTCATGAATCATCGCGTCATGCGCGGCCTGCAGCATGTCGGCCTGTGGCAGCGTGCTGTCCCACAGGGTCAGGTTGTCGCGCACCGTGCCTTCAAACAGATACGGATCCTGGTCCACGCCGGCCAGCGACGCCGCCAGCACGGTGCGGTCAATCTGCGTGCGTGCAATACCGTCCAACAAAACCTCGCCCGACCAGGGCTGGTTCAAACCCATCACCAGGCGGGCCACGGTAGATTTGCCGCTGCCAGAGCCGCCAACCAGGGCCACCCACTGGCCGGGCGCCAGCGTGAGATTGAAATCTTCAATCAGCGGCGGCTCCAGGCGGCTGTAGCCAAAACTGATGTTGCGCAACTCCAGATGGCCTTTCAACTTGCCGACTGGCGGCACCTTGCCGGCAGCATTTGCCGTCGTTGCAGGCGCAAAGCACTCGTCCAGTGGGTAGCGCATCACATCGTCCAGCCGGGCCATGTCACCCTTGGCTTCCTGGTATTTACCGGCCAAGCCCATAAGGTTGCCGACGGGCGCCGTAAAGCTGCTCATCAAGCTTTGAAAAGCCACCAGCATGCCCACGGTCATGATGCCATGGATGACCTGCGCACCGCCCAGACCGAGTATGGCCACGGTAATCAACGCATTGAGTAAACCGGGCAGTGCCGACAGCAGCCGGGTATACAACTCCAGCCGTTGTTCGGTGTTGTTGACCTTGGCCTTGTAACCGGCCCAGCGGGCAAAAAAGTCGTGTTCAGCGCCCGTGGCCTTGATGGTTTCAATTGTTTGAATACCGCCGATGGTGGTCGCCATGAGCTTGCCGCCATCTTGCAGCAGCAGCATGTTGCCGTCCGTACGCAGCCGCGTCAGACGCTTGAGCGCGATGAGATTGAGCGCGGTCAGCACCACACCGACCAGCGTCAACTGCCAGCTGTACGTCAACATCACGGCCAGGTAAAAAACCAGCGTGACCATGTTGACGGCATTGGTGGCCAGCTCGCCTGACAGCAGTTGTGCCACACGGTCATTGGCCTGAACCCGCTGGCTGATATCGCCGGCGTAGCGTTGGGTAAAAAACGACACCGGCAACCGCAGCACATGCCAGAAGAAGGCGCTGGAGCCGGTCATCGACAAATGCGTCTCCAGCCGCAGCAGGTATTTTTGCTGCAGCCAGGTCAGCATGCCGCGCACCAAGGCCGTGAGCGCCATGCCCAGCAGCAGCGGTTTGACCCAGCCGTCCAGGCGGCCAATCAGGTAGTTGTCTACAAACACCTGCGAAAACACGGGAATCATCAGCCCCGGAATCACCAGCGCCAGGCTGGCCAGCATCACAAACCAGAGCGCACCCTTGACGTGCACCAGCCGCCCGGCCAGCACTTTCAGCATGCTGGGTTCTTTGCCACCGGCCACAAAATCCGGGCCGGGCTCAAACAGCAGGGTGACGCCTGTGTAGGCCTTTTCAAACTCGGTCAACGTTACTTTGCGCGGCCCGGCGGCCGGGTCATTCAAATAAACGCCGTCTTTGCCAAAGCCTTCCAGCACCAGAAAGTGATTGAAGTTCCAGAACAGGATGGCCGGGAGTTTTTGCTTTTTAAGACTGTCCGTTTCAAGTCGCGCGCCCTTCGCCGTCAGCCCGTAGGTGCGCGCCGCCTTGACGACGCTGCTGGCTTTGCTGCCATCCCGCGAGACACCGCAGGCGATACGCAACTCTTCCAGTGGAACCCGTCTTTCATAAAAAGCCAGCACGATGCCCAGTGCGGCAGCACCGCATTCCACCGCCTCCATTTGAATCACGGTCGGCGTGCGAACACGTTTGGTGGCGCCTGCGCTCTGCCCCGGACTCCTCAAACTCGCCTGCCATCGACCCAGCCATTGCACCGGGCTGAATGCACGCAATTCTTCAGCCAAATTCATAGGCCCACCGTTTGCTTGAACAACGGGATCACCAGACTGATGGGCTTTTGCACTTCAATCGTGAAAGATGCGGCGGCCAGCGTACCGCTGCTCAATTCAAGCTGACTGGCTGCGCTGGAGGACCAGCGATAACCGCTTTGGGTGCCGCGGTCTGGAATCAGCGCCACCGTAACCGCAATCGGCGGGCCTTGCTTGGTCAGTTCCCGCACCAGACCGGGGTTGTTGAAAACGGCCTGCATGCCCTGCTCGGAAGACGGGTACTTGGAGACCGACGTGACCTTGCCGACCAGGTAGCCGTAGCGTTCCTTGCGGGCCGTGACCGGCGAGAGTTGCACCGTCATTCCAGGCAATATTCGTTTAGCCTCGCTTTGCGGCGGCATGTAAATCAGCGCCTCGAGCAGCCTCACCGGTTCCTCTATCGAAAGTACCGGCTGGTTAACCGTGACGACATCGCCTTTGCTCACCAGCACTTCCACCACAAGGCCATCATGGGTGCTGACCACATTGCTCGCCAGCTCAAGCTGGGCCGACAGGTCGGCCAGCCGGCTGCGGGCACTTGTCAGTGCGGCATTTATCTGGCGTGTTCGTTCGTCGAACCCACTCTGGTCGGTCAGGGCTTGAATGTCGAGTGCCTGCAGCGCATTGCCCGCGGTGCCGATGTCGTTTTCTGCCGCAAAAATGGCCTGCCGGCTGTCTTCAAAGCGCTGGCGCGTGATCAAGCCATCGGCCAGCAATTCGCCCTGATGGGCCAGTTTTTCCTTCAGCGATGCCAGCAACTGCTCGCGTGAGCGGATCGCCGCACGCTGAATGTCGGCTTGCTGGCGGGCAGCGCGGCTCCTGGCCGGCTTTTCAAGTGCCATCTCTGAAGAAATGCTGGCTTGTATTTTTTCCAGCCGCTGCACCTCGCCCTGCGCCGCGTCCCGCTGCAAGGCCAGCAGCGGCTGGGTCACACGACCGAGCACTTGACCTTTGCGGATGGTCTGGCCCGTTTTAAAGTCCTCAAAGTCGATGATGACACCGCTACCCAGCGCGACGATGTTGTAGGTTCCGCCTTGCCGAACAATGATGCCCTGGCCCGAGAGGGTGCTGGGCAGTGACCCGAAAACACTCCAAAGCAGCGTCACGCCCAGCACAAAGCCCAGCGTTGCCAGCACCAGCCAGCCACGTGGCCGGGTAATTTTGATGAGTTGGTCGAGCTGCTCGGGCGAGGACAGGTTTTGCAGCGCGGTTTCTCTGAACAAGGGATTGGCCATCGGTACACCTGTGTTTTAGTTATGAATATCTTGTGGCAGCGTGGTCAGGCTGCCGGCCTGCAACAGGTGGCTTTCCGGGCCGTCCAACTCATCCGTCCCGCGCGCCAGCAGGCTGGCCGTCTGAAAGCGAAACAGCACCAGTGCCTGCGCAAAATTGCGCTGCGCCTGCACCCAGCCGGTTTGGTAGGCAGTGAGCTGGCTTTCCGTCGTGAACAGGTCGAGCAGCGTCGACAGTCCGGCCTGGTAACTGCGCCTTTCGTTCTCAAAAATCGTTGTCTGCAGGCGGCGCTGCGTATTGGCCTTGTCGAGCTGCGCAATCGCAGCGCGCAGTGCGTCCAGTTGCGCTCTCGCGTCACTCCCTGCCCGAAGGCGCAAGGCATCCAGATCGGTTTGTGCCTGTCCGGCTGCGGCGTCGCGCTGCAGGATCAGGCCCCGGCGTTCGAAGTCGCCGCTGGGCAGGATGAAGTTCAGCGTTATGCCCACATTGGCCCCGCGTGCGGGCTGTCCCAGTGCACCCAGCGTGGAGACCCCCGCACGACCTTCCGTCATGCCGCTGTAGCCCACGCTAAAGCCCAGATCAAGTTGGGTACCGCTGTTGCGACGCGCCGCATCCGCCAGCGTGTTGGCCGCGCGCAGCGACTGCTCTGCGGCCCGCAAGTCGGCGCGGCGTTCAGCGCTGCCAGCCAGGAGCCGGGCCACGGCAGCCGGATCGTCCAGCAGGGCCAGCCGGGCGTCTTCGGCCTTGGGAAAAGCGTCAAGCCCGTGCGGCGTTGCGGCAAGACTTTCCATCGGCGCATTCACGGCCAGCGACAAGGCCTGCAGTGCCTGACTCAGCTGCAGTGCCGCGCTCAGCCGGTCTGATTCCTGCGCCACCCGGCGCACCTCATACTTGAGCAGGTCGGCCCGGGGAATTTCATCGGCTCTGGCCAGCTTGCGTGCATTGGCGAGCAACTCGCCAGCGCGTGACTCCGCCAGGGAGGCCAGTTCAAGGCTCTGGCGTGCCGCCACCAGGTTCCAGTAAGCGTTGACGGTTCGCACTACCGCCTGGGCCTGGGTGTGGCGATAGCTGTTGCGGCTTGCTTGCAGCGACCATCCCGCCGCCGTAACCGGGGCGGTGACGACATCGCTGCCAGCGCCCTTGCGCAGCGGTACCACCACATTCAGCGCCACATTGCTGGTGCTGGGCGCGGTGTAATTGCTGACATCGTCATGCAGGCGGTTGACCGAGACGGTCGGGTTGATCACCACGCCTGACGCCAGCCGCTGGCTCACCCCAGTCTGATAAGTCAGCTGGCTGCTGTCCAGCACGGCCCCGCCACTGGCAGGCAGTGGCGTAAAGCTCTGTTGCTGTGACATGCCAGCTGTCCACAAGGTGTCAAACGGCGCGCGTGCTGACAACAATTGCCCCTGACTTGCGGCCACCTGCAGTCGACCCGAAGCAATCGAGGCGTCCTGGCGCAGCGTCAGCGCCACCGCGTCAAGCAACGAGCCCGAAAAGACCTGCGCGTCCGCCCAGCATGGCAGGACAAGGGCCAGGGCAAGGAGGGACGCCTTGAGTGGAGGCTTGTTCATGGCGTTCGAGCCAGTGCGGTCTTAGGCCACACCCGGCCACTGCCGGCCACCGGACGGCAGAACCAGTTCTTGCTGGCTCGATTTTTCATGGCGGGTTGCTCGGAAGATGTATTCACAGTGGTGGCAATGATCCGACTTGAGCGGCTGTTTGTATGTCCCCAGTTTTGGGGACAGCCATCCGGGCTGCTTGACGCACAATCGATGCCTTTGCGGCCGCGTGTGGTGGCCGCGTTGCGCACTTGCGCCAACGCTTAAGGCGATGCCATGCAAACCCCTACGGACCGCCCTCTGATTCATGTGGCGCTGGTTGAAGACGACGTCCATTTCCAGCACGCGATAGGCGCAGCCATCAAGGCTTCTGACGACATGAAGCTGGTCAGCCTGGCCGGCACGCACGCCGAGGGCATGCACGCGCTCCAACAGGCGCCGGCCGACGTCCTGCTGGTGGACTTGGGTCTGCCCGACGGCTCGGGCATTGACGTGATTCGCGCGGCGCAAGTCCAGTGGCCCACCTGCGCCGTGATGGTCTGCACCACGTTTGGCGACGAAGCGCATGTGCTGCGGTCCATTGAGGCCGGGGCCGCTGGCTATTTGTTGAAAGACGGCGCACCGGCCAGCATGCTCGACGAGATTCGCATCCTGCACGGCGGCGGCAGCCCGATCAGCCCGCTGATTGCCCGCCAGATTCTGACGCGCTTTCGTGATCGCGGGAGTCTTGGGAATATCCCCAACGGCGCCCTTGCCGGCACTGGCGCAGCCCCTGCCCCGCCCATCACCAGACGCAGAACCGACATCGATACAGGCGACGAGTCGCTGACCCTGTCCAGCCGCGAGCATGAAGTGCTGGGTCTTATTACCAAAGGATTCACCGCTGAAGAAATCGCCAGGCTGATGCAGATTTCTGTTCACACGGTGCAGACCTACGTACGCCGCGTTTACAGCAAGCTCAAGGTGAGCTCAAAAGCGGAAGCGATCTATGAAGCACGTCATCAAGGTCTGGTGTAGGGCCGAGGGGGTGCCTCAAGAACGCACGCGCTTGAACCGCTGGGCCGACCAATGCCTGCGGCGGCTGGCGAGTGGGTCCCACCATGGCCTGTTGTGTATTGCCTTGATGGGCGGGGGTTTCCAAGCCACATGGGCAGCGACCGATCCAGGCTTTCCCCTGCACTTCACGGAGGCCGAAACGCTGCTGGTGGATGGTATCGGTTTTTCACCGCCGCCCTACTCGCTCGATTCAGCCCCACCAGTTGGCGAGTGGGTGCCGGTCACCTTGCCGCATGGTGTGCCACAGCAAGTGGTGCGCACAGTAGAGACCGGCCAGGCGCTGAATCCACCGACGGTGGTCCGGTGGTACCGCTTGCAGGTACCGGCGTTGAGTGCGTCACCCGCAACGGCAACCGAGCCGCGCTACCTCTATATTGCGCGCTGGAAAGCCTACGGCCAGATTGCGGTCTACGGCGACAGCCGCCTGCTCTACCAGTCAGATTCCAATTTTTTATGGAACGGTCGCAACAATCCGCTCTGGATTGCGCTTGACGGCACCGCCGGCGCCGTCACGCCCAAAGTGATCACGGTGCGGCTGGAAAGCCTGCGACACAGCGGAAGTGCACTCTCCTCTATCTGGCTGGGTGATGAAGCCACCGTGGGCTGGCGCTTCCGCACGCGCAATCTATTGCAGACGCAGTTGCCTTTTGTGTCGAGCGCCGCCTTCCTGATCTTCGGTCTGTTCGCCATGAGCGTGTGGGTGAGGAGTCGGGAAGATTCGCTCTATTTGATCTTTTTTCTTATCTCGGTGGCGGCCTACCTGCGCACCATGCACTACTACTTAGGCGAGCAACGTCTGCCTGTATCTGACGAGTGGTTTGGCTGGATCACGCTGAATTCGCTGTTCTGGCTCTTTGCGCTGGCCAATTCGTTCCTGGCTCACTTGCACCTTCGCCAAAAACCTTGGCAGACGCGGACCATCGTCGCCGTTACTGCGGTTATCAGCTTCATGACCCTGCCGTTCCTGCCCACCGTACTGCCTTGGGCAATCTGGCTGCATGCCACTTTTTTAGGGTCAACAATTTATGTGGTGGCGATGGTGATGGGGGTCGCAGTGGGCGGGTTGGGCTTGTACCACTCCCGACTGGCCAAGTCCCGCCATGGCATCGTGCTCTCCAGCTGGGGGCTGATCACGCTCTTGATTGGGGTCTACGACTGGATGCAACTGAACAATCACGTCAGCGTTGAAGGCAGTTACCTGGGTTCCTACGGCATTGTTGGTATTTTCTTGATCTCCCTGCACATCATGTTCCAGCGTTACAACGGCGCAATCGAAGAAGTGAAGCATGTCAACACCACCCTGGCAGAGCGACTGCGGGCGCGCGAAATGGAACTCACCTTGGCTTCTTCGCGTTTGCGTGAAATTGCCCATCGGCAAACATTGAGCGACGAGCGGCAGCGTCTGACCCAGGACATGCATGACGGCCTGGGTTCTTCGCTGGTCAGCGCCCTGCGGGTGGTCGAAGACGGTCGCATGTGCGAGGCGGACGTGGCCGAAGTGCTGAAGGGCTGTATCGACGATCTGAAGCTGGCGATCGACTCCATGGAACCGGTCGAGGCCGACCTGCTGCTGCTGCTTGCCACACTGCGTTTTCGTTTGGGGCCGAGGCTTGCCAATGCAGGGATCGCGCTGCGCTGGGAAGTCGTGGACGTGCCAGCGCTCGACTGGCTGAACCCGCGCAACGCCCTGCATATCCTGCGCATCCTGCAGGAGGCTTTTGCCAACATTCTCAAGCACACCCAGGCCCACGAAATCCGCGTCACCACCGGACTCGAAAACGGTGGCGTCACCGTCACCATTGCCGACAATGGCCAGGGATTCTCTCTGGAAAGCGCACTGCAAAAAGGCGGAAAAGGCCTGCACAACCAGCAGCGCCGGGCACAATCGATCGGTGGCACGGTCCGCTGGCAATCGGACGACCATGGCACCCGCATGACGCTGTGGTTGCCAGAAAAAGTGCCGGCATCGCTGGCGGCCTGAGGCCATTGAAGCCCGCGGTGCCGGCGGCGACGGCGTTGCGCTCTGTATCATCGCGGCCATGCTTGCAAAGCTCATGAGTTACTTCCTGCTGGGCCTGATCCGCGTCTTGACCGGCGCGCAGGCACGCTGGTACGGCTGCCCGCCCAAGGCGGAGCAACGCATCTACTTCGCCAACCACCAAAGCCACGCCGACCTGCTGATGATCTGGGCCGCGCTGCCGAAAGAACTGCGCGTGCGCACCCGCGCCATCGCGGCCAAAGATTACTGGACCACCACGCTGTTCAAACGCTGGCTCACCACGGCGGTGTTCAACGTCATTTATGTGGCGCGCGACCGCAGCGCCGACGAAGACCCGCTGGAGCCGCTGATTGAAGCCCTGCGCCACGGCGACTCCATCATCCTGTTTCCGGAAGGCACCCGCGGCAACGCGGAAGAGCCGCAAGCGTTCAAGGCGGGTCTCTACAACCTGGCCGTCAAGTTCCCCACCATCGAACTGGTGCCGGCCTGGATCAACAATGTGCAGCGCGTCATGCCCAAGGGCGAAGTGGTGCCGGTGCCGGTGCTGTGCTCGGTCACCTTCGGGGCGCCCCTGCATCTGCAAATTGGTGAAGAACGGCGCGCCTTTCTGGACCGGGCCCGCCACGCCGTCATGGCCCTGCGCGACGTGTAGCCGAGCCGCATCAACGTCATGTACCAGACCCTGAAAAACCTCACCGCCACCGAGCAAGTGGGCGCCCTGTTCATCCTCGTGTTCGGCCTGTTGCTGCTGGCCAGCATCGCCGCCGTGTTGCTGTCGCTGCGCGAATTCGACGACGCCGAAGTCGCTGCGCAACGACGCAGCGATCTGCATAATTTTGAGGGCGTCCTGCGCACCAGTTGGTTCATGGTGCTGGTGTTCTGGATCGGCTGGCTGGCGGGCGACTGGGTAGCGTTGACCCTGTTTGGCCTGGTCTCATTTTTTGCGCTGCGCGAGTTCATGACCTTGTCGCCGACGCGCCGGGGCGACCACCGCAGCCTGGTGTTGGCCTTTTTTGTGGTGCTGCCCATCCAGTACGGGCTGGTCGGCAGCGAGCACTTTGACCTGTTCACGGTGTTCATTCCGGTCTACGTCTTTTTGGCCCTGCCGGTGGCGAGCGCGCTGGCCAACGACCCGCAGCGCTTTCTGGAGCGCAATGCCAAGCTGCAATGGGGCATCATGGTCTGCATCTACGGCATGAGCCATGTGCCCGCCCTGCTGCTGCTGGACTTTCCCAACTACAACAACAAAAGCGCCTTTCTGGTGTTCTTTCTGGTGCTGGTGGTGCAGACCTGCATGCTGGCCCAGCACCTGGCTTCGCGCCAGCTGCAACAAGCCCCCGCCGCCCCCCACATCAGCCAGAGTTTCAACTGGCCGAGTTGGTGGATTGGCATTGCCGTCGGCAGCCTCCTGGGCACCCTGCTGGCCGGCATCACCCCGTTTGTGCCGGGCCAGGCGTTTGCCATGGCCCTCATTGCCTGCGTCGCCGGCTCACTCGGGCACCTGGTGATGAAAGCCCTCAAACGCGACCGCGGCATCCCGATCTGGCGCGGCCAGGGCCCGGCCGTCACCGGTGCCGGTGGCCTGCTGGACCGGGTCGATGCCCTGTGCTTTGCCGCCCCGGTCTTTTTTCACTCAGTTAGATGGTATTTTGGTCTCTAGCCCCCGTGAATACTGCGCAAGCAGCTACTTAATTAATAGCAAATGAGAATTTTAGGCATCGACCCCGGTCTGCGCACCACCGGCTTTGGCGTGATCGACGTGGACGGCTCCGAGCTGACCTACGTGGCCAGCGGCACCATCAGCACGATGCACCTGGACAAAGGGCATTTGCCGGCACGGCTCAAGGTGCTGTTTGACGGCATCCGCGAGGTCACGCGCCGCTACGAGCCCGATTGCGCCTCGGTTGAAATTGTGTTCGTCAACGTCAACCCGCAATCCACCTTGTTGCTGGGGCAGGCCCGTGGCGCCTGCGTCACGGCACTGGTGTCGACCGATTTGCCGGTGGCCGAATACACCGCGCTGCAAATGAAGCAGGCCGTGGTCGGCTACGGCCGGGCCGAAAAAACCCAAGTGCAAGAGATGGTGCGCCGCCTGCTCAGCCTGCCCGGCCTGCCCGGACCGGACGCCGCCGACGCCCTCGGCCTCGCCATCACGCACGCCCATGCGGCCAAGGCGATGGCCCGGCTGGCACTGGCCGATGGCGTGCTGGGGGCGGGAAGCGGCAAGTACAAGGCGGGGCGCAGCCGGTAGCGGATTGCGGCGGGGGTGATTTCAAGGCGGGCGCGCGCTTTGATCATTAGCCTTGTGTTTACGCCTGTTTTTGAGGATGATGCTGATATAGACCTCCGCGACCTGCGGTCTACATAACGGGAGAACTCTAGGATGCCTACCAAATTTCTGCCCTCGCTGTTTGCGTCGATTGCGGTTGCCGCTCTTTTGCTGGGTTGCCAACTCCCTGCGCAGCCCACCGCTGTGCCGCCGTTCGGTTCATTGGCGCAAATCACGTCCATCTCACCGGACACCCTCGAAGTCCTTCGCACAGGCGAGCATGTCAGGCTGAAGGTCGATGTCAGTTATGTCCTGACCGCAGAATCAGGAACGATCAAGCTTGTCGTTCTTGCGGCGGACAATTCGGAGCTTGCCCAAGATGTCAAGCTGGTCACCAAGGGGCGCGGAAAATCCACGCTGGAAGCTGAATTCACGGTCCCCCTCACAACGACGATTCAAGTGTTTACGCCGCTTGTTGTTCAGGGCCAGAACTCAAGCTCTGCAGCCGATGGCAGAGCCTTCAAGGTGATCCCCCATTGAGGGGAATTCAGCCACCTCAAATCACGGGACCGTCAGCAAAACAGTCTGGACCTGAGCGTTAATGAAAGCTGCCGGATGACCGGTGTTGATCGGGACTCGCCCCGGGCGGCAACGTCCGAGGCAGTTCAGAGTTTGGGCAGCCGGATGCGACTGACCATCAAGGAGCCAGAGATGGCAAACAGCAAGACCAGGGGGTGCAAGCTGAAGCCGGCCAAGGTGACCCGCCCGAACCATAGTGACTCATGCAGCGCCCCTTGCACGGCCGCCACAAACAGCAGCAGGACGAGCAGCAGCGACGTCGGGATGGGCGTTCCCTCAAAGTATTTCACCTTGTCCTGGCCCTCAGAAAGAACCTCGGCCGTCACGTTGTAGCGCGCCAGGCGCGATACGCCGCACGCGACAAAATAGGCCAGGACGATGCGGTCATACAAGCCCTGCATGCCGCAACCATACGCAATCAAGGCAGGTGCGACGCCGAAAGAAATGATGTCGGCCAGTGAATCCAGTTCACGCCCCATGGCCGAGGTCTTTTGCCGCCAGCGCGCAATTCGGCCATCCAGCACATCGAAGATCAAAGCCGCCAGGACCAGCCCGCAGGCAAAGTAGACATGCTTGACATCGCTGGTTTGCAAGTACGTCATGATGGAAAACAAGGCGCCCGTGCCGCAAATCGCATTCGCCAGGGTGAACCAGTCGGCCAGGTGAAACTCCCGAATCATCGAGAAAGGTTTTTGCATGGTACGTGTCCTCCTAACAAAAAAATTTCGGCGCGGAGTTAAGCGATGCGTTCCAGAATCAGCACCGCAAAAAAACCGAAGCCGGCAATCAGCGCCCACTTGAGCGTCCGCAAGCCATAGCGTTTGAAGCGCGGCTGGCCGGTGGCGACATAAAAAGTGAAGGACACCACGGCGCCCAGCAAGAGCAACAAAATGAGCCAGCGAAAGAGCAGCATGGTGATGTTCTGAGTTAACGACCTGGATCTACCAGGCGCGGGCCAGTTGTGCGAAACCCTGGGGGGCGAGCTTTTCATCTTCAAACGTCACCACGTCCCAGGCATCGGTTCGTTTTAACAGTTCGCGCAGCAGCAGGTTGTTGAGCGCGTGGCCCGAACGACGGGCGCTGTAGCTGGCCAGGAAGGGTTTGCCCACCAGGTAGAGATCGCCCATGGCGTCGAGGATTTTGTGCTTGACGAACTCATCGTCGTAACGCAGCCCCTCGGCATTCAACACCTTGTAATCGTCCATCACGATGGCGTTGTCCAGCCCGCCGCCCAGCGCCAGGCCGTTAGCGCGCATCATCTCCACGTCCTTGGTGAAGCCGAAGGTGCGGGCCCGGGCGATGTCTTTCGAATACGAATTGAGGCTCATGTCAAACACCACGCGTTGGCCGGTAGCGTCCACCGCCGGGTGGTCAAAGTCGATCTCAAAACTGAGCTTGTAACCATGGTAAGGCTCAAGGCGGGCCCACTTTTCAAAAGCGTCCTGCCCTTCACGCACTTCCACCGGTTTGGTAAGGCGGATGAAACGTCGCGGCGCCTGTTGCAGCTCAATGCCGGCGCTTTGCAGCAGAAACACAAACGACGCCGCCGAACCATCCAGAATCGGCACTTCTTCGGCCGTGATGTCCACGTACAGGTTGTCCACACCCAGCCCGGCGCAAGCCGACATCAAGTGCTCCACCGTGAGCACCTTGACATTGCCGTTGGACAAGGTCGATGCCAGCCGGGTATCGGTCACCGCAAAAGCCGAGACCGGAATGTCCACCGGCTGCGGCAGATCGACGCGCCGGAACACGATGCCGGTATCGGGCTGCGCCGGCCGCAGCGTGATCTCGACGCGCTGGCCGCTGTGCAGTCCGACGCCGACGGCGCGGGTCAGGGATTTAAGGGTTCGTTGTTGCAGCATGGTGCAATTTTACCGACGGGGGAGCCGCGCTGCGGCGCCCCCCGTCGTTGCGTCACAGCGCCTCGGCGTAACGCCCGGCCATCACGATACTGGCGTGCAAGCGGGTGGTGGCATCGTTATCGACGCGCCCCAGGTTGTGGTTGGTCAGCAAGCCCCAGACGATGTCATCGTCAATGCGGAAGCGGCACAGCAACATGTTGCTCGAAGAAATCTTGAGCATCTGCCCCATCGACAGCCGACCAATGATCTCGGCCGCCTCCTCCGAGATACCGAGGCGAAACAGCGCCTCGGCCCGATCTCCGCGGATCAGTTTTTGCGCCAACATCAGGTAGGTCAGATTGGCGTCCCGAATCTCTGACAGGATTTGTTCATTGGTCATGGCGGTCTCTTACTGTAGGGAAGTGGCTCAATCGGCCTGTTTGCGCAAAAAGGCGGGGATTTCAAAGTCATCCATGCCGCCCGAGGCCAGCGCATCGACTTTCGCGGCCGCCTGGGTCCGGTCGCGGGTGCGCCAGACGCTGGGGGTGGCCATGCTGTTGTAGTCGGGCTGGGTCGAACCACCCACCGACGTCATGCCGGAAGGCGTCATCGTCGAGGGCGTCACGCTGCCGGCGGCGCTGTTCATGGTGGGCATGTGAAACGGCACGTTGTCGGTCCCGGTGCGCAGCACCTGCAACTGTGGCTTGGCGCGGCTCGCGCCCAGGCGGCTCAGTCCGGTGGCCACCACGGTGACGCGGATTTCATCGCCCAGCTCGTCGTCGTAGGCGGTGCCGTAAATGACATGGGCATCGGGCGAAGCATAGGCACGAATGGTGTTCATGGCCAGCTTGGACTCGCTCAATTTCAGCGAACCTTTGGCCGCGGTGATCAGCACCAGCACGCCCTTGGCACCCGAGAGGTCGATGCCTTCGAGCAAAGGGCAAGCGACGGCCTGTTCAGCGGCAATGCGGGCGCGGTCCGGGCCGGCGGCGACCGCCGTACCCATCATGGCTTTGCCGGGCTCACCCATCACGGTGCGCACGTCTTCAAAGTCGACGTTGACATGGCCGGGCACGTTGATGATTTCGGCAATGCCGCCGACGGCATTTTTCAACACATCATTGGCATGGGCAAAAGCCTGATCCTGCGTCACATCGTCACCCAGCACGTCGAGCAATTTCTCGTTCAGCACCACGATCAGTGAGTCGACATTGGCTTCCAGTTCGGCCAGACCACTGTCGGCGTTGGTCATGCGGCGACCGCCTTCAAACTCGAAGGGCTTGGTGACCACACCGACCGTCAGAATGCCCATTTCACGGGCCACGCGGGCAATGACGGGCGCAGCGCCGGTACCGGTGCCGCCGCCCATGCCGGCGGTGATGAACAGCATGTGCGCGCCATCGATGGCAGCCCGAATGTCGTCCACGGCCAGTTCAGCGGCTTCGCGCCCTTTGTCGGGCTTGCTGCCGGCGCCGAGACCACTGGTGCCGAGCTGAATGGTTTTGTGGGCATCGCTGCGGCTCAAGGCCTGGGCATCGGTATTGGCGCAGATGAACTCCACGCCTTGCACGGCGCAACCGATCATGTGGCCGACGGCATTGCCGCCGCCGCCGCCGACACCGATGACCTTGATCTGGGTGCCGAGGTTAAACGCTTGTTCTTCAATCATTTCGATAGGCATTTTTTTCTCTCCTTAAGTTTCATTTATTTGACAGTTGTCGAATTGGGTTTAAATCGTTTGTTGCATCCGAGGGCGAGGGCGGATCCATGCATCGCCATCGCCAGGGGGGACTTGCGCGTGCGAGCCAGCGTCGGGTGTTCATGGTTAAAAGTTCCCCACAAACCAGTCCTTGACCTGACCGAAAGCAGTTTTCATGGAACCATTTTTTTGCGCCACCTTGAAGCCGCGCAAGCGCGCCAGCCGGGCCTCTTCGAGCAAACCCATGACCGTGGCCGCACGGGGCTGGGCCACCATGTCGGACAGCGATCTTGCATATTGGGGGATACCGCGGCGCACCGGCTTGAGGAAAATATCCTCGCCCAGTTCCACCATGCCGGGCATGATGCAGCTGCCGCCGGTGAGCACAATGCCACTGGACAGCATTTCTTCAAAACCGGACTCGCGCATGACCTGGTGCACCAGCGAAAAAATCTCTTCGACGCGGGGCTCGATGACGCCGGCGAGCGCCTGGCGGCTCAACATGCGCGGGCCGCGGTCACCCAGACCGGGTACCTCGACCTGGGCATCCGGGTCGGCCAGCATTTGCTTGGCATAACCGCTCTCGACCTTGATGTCTTCGGCGTCCTTGGTCGGCGTGCGCAGCGCCATGGCAATGTCGCTGGTGATCAGGTCGCCCGCAATCGGGATGACGGCGGTGTGGCGGATGGCGCCATTGGTGAAGATCGCCACGTCGGTGGTGCCGGCGCCAATATCGACCAGCGCCACGCCCAACTCGCGCTCGTCTTCGGTCAGCACTGACAGGCTGCTGGCGAGCGGATTGAGCATCAGCTGCTCGACCTCCAGGCCGCAGCGGCGCACGCATTTGATGATGTTCTCGGCGGCACTTTGGGCGCCGGTCACGATGTGCACCTTGGCTTCCAGCCGGATGCCGCTCATGCCGATCGGCTCTTTCACGTCCTGGCCGTCAATGATGAATTCCTGCGGCTCCACCAGCAGCAGCCGCTGGTCGGTCGAGATGTTGATGGCCTTGGCGGTTTCCACCACGCGCGCCACGTCGGCGGCGCTGACTTCACGGTCCTTGATGGCGACCATGCCGTGCGAATTGATGCCCCGGATATGGCTGCCGGTAATGCCGGTGTAGACCCGGGTGATCTTGCAGTCGGCCATCAGCTCGGCCTCTTTCAGCGCCTGCTGGATGCTTTGCACCGTGGCGTCAATGTTCACCACGACGCCGCGCTTGAGACCATTGCTGGGCGCAACGCCCAGCCCGGCGAGCTTGAGCTCACCGTTGGGCAACACCTCGGCCACCACCACCATCACTTTGGCGGTGCCAATGTCCAGCCCTACGACCAGATCTTTGTATTCTTTCGCCATATATTCACCTGTTGCTTCTGTTGCCGCTATTGCCGTTATTACCGCTACTTTTTCTGCACATCCGCCACGAGGGTGGTCACACCCCGCAAGCGAATGGCATACCCATCTTGATGTCGTAAATCTGCTGTTTCCAGGGCATCCGGCGTTCGTCCGTAGCGGGAGGTCACCTGGGTCAGCGTCTTGAGAAATCGTTGTGTATGGGCCTGCACCTCCGTCACCGAGCCGCCACCCAGTTCGATGACCGCGCCCGTATCGAGCTTCACACGCCAGCCGCCATGAACCGTCAGTTCGAGCTGATCCAGGGCCATGTCCATGTCGTCAAACATCGGTTGCAGCGTCTGGTACATCGCCAGGATCTGCGCCGCCTGGACGTCCGGGCCATTCAAGCGGGGCAAGGTCTCTTGATCGACCTCGCCAATATTGGCTTCAAACACTTCGCCAAAACTGTTGACCATCCGGGACTCACCCTCCGCGCCCCAGAAAGCCGCCGCCTTGTGTTCCTGCAACAGCACCTTGAGGCGATTGGGAAACTCGCGCCGCACCACCGCCTGACGCACCCAGGGCACCGCCTCAAAAGCGAGCCGTGCTGCCGTGAGGTCCATCGTGAAAAACGTGCCGCTCAACCGGGGTGCCACATTGGCCCGCAGGGTAAGGGCGTTGTTGTGCGTCACCTCGCCGGTCACCGCAATGCCGCTGATGGCAAATTTGGGGTGGCGCGAGGCCCAGCCCGCCACTGCGCCGACGACCATCAAGGCGAACGCCAGGAACAGGGCGGAGGCCGTCATGTTCATGAGCTTCACATCGAACGGTGCGGGCAGGTTTTTGGTCATGGCGCGACCTTGGTCTGATCCGGGGCGCCCGCGTTGGGGCTGTCGCCGGCCAGCGCATAGTCGAGGGCGGCATGACGCAAGACCTCCACGCACAGCGCCGGGTAAGCGATACCGGCGGCCTGGGCCGACATCGGCACCAGCGAGTGGCTGGTCATGCCGGGCGAGGTATTGATTTCGAGCAGATACGGCTTGCGCGTGCGGGCGTCAATCATCACGTCGGCACGGGCCCAACCGCGACAACCCAACACCCGGTAGGCCCGGAGCACCAGCTGTTGAATGTGCAGCTCTTCGCCTTCGGGCAGCCCGCAGGGCACCAGATACTGCGTGGTGTTGGTGAAATACTTGTTCTGGTAATCGTAGTTGCCGTCCGGCGCCACGATGCGGATCACGGGCAGGGCCTGGGCAGCAGTACCCGACCCCAGCACGGGAATCGTTACCTCATCGCCACTGATGAACTGCTCGCACAACACCATGGCGTCATGCCGGACCGCCAGGGCATAGGCCGCGGCACACTGGTCTTTTTGCGTGACTTTGGTCAGGCCGATGGTGGAGCCTTCGCGGTCGGGTTTCACAATCATCGGGCATCCCAGCTCGGCAAAGGCTCGCTCGGTGGCCGCCACACTGTCGACCTGCTGCCACTCGGGCGTAGGCAGTCCCTCACTGCGCCAGATGCGCTTGGTCATGACCTTGTCAATACCGATGCTGGACGCCATGACGCCGGAACCGGTGTAGGGAATACCCAGCAACTCCAGCGCCCCCTGCACCGTGCCGTCCTCCCCAAAGCGGCCATGCAAGGCGATGAAGCAGCGGGCAAAGCCCTCCCGTTTGAGTTCGGCCAGATCGCGCTCGGACGGATCAAACGCATGGGCATCGACGCCTTGCGACAGCAAGGCCTGCAGCACGCCTTGCCCGGACATCAAGGACACTTCGCGCTCGGCGGAGGCGCCGCCCATGAGCACCGCCACCTTGCCTAGATTTAATTCAGAATGACTCATAGCCCGCGTATTTCCTGCGTTAGTTGCTCTGTATTTTGTAGCGATTCGACCACTTTGCCCGGTACGGTACCCATCGAGCCAGCCCCCATGCACAGCACCACGTCGCCGGCCCGGGCGTTGTCGAGGATGCTTTGCGGCATGTCGGCGATGTTGTCCACGAAGACGGGTTCGATGCGACCCGCCACGCGCAGCGCACGCGCCAGACTGCGGCCATCGGCCGCCACAATCGGCGCCTCACCGGCGGCGTATACCTCGGCCAGCAGCACGGCATCGGCCAACGCGATGACCTTGATGAAATCCTCGAAACAATCCCGGGTGCGGGTGTAGCGATGCGGCTGGAACGCCAGCACCAAGCGCCGCTCCGGAAAAGCCCCGCGCGCCGCCGCCAGCGTGGCCGCCATTTCAACCGGGTGGTGGCCATAGTCGTCAATCAGCGTAAAGAAGCCGCCGTCGCGCGCCCGGACCTCGCCATAGCGCTGGAAGCGGCGACCGACGCCCTTGAACTCGGCCAGCGCCTTTTGCACCGCGGCGTCCGGCACATTCAGCTCCACCGCCACCGCAATCGCCGACAAGGCATTGAGCACGTTGTGCCGGCCCGGCAGGTTCAGCACCACGTCCAGGTCCGACAGCACCACGCCATTGCGACGCTGCACCGTGAAATGCATTTGCCCGCCCACCGCCCGCACGTTAACGGCGCGCACTTGTGCGCCTTCGTTGAAGCCATAGCTGGTGATCGGGCAGGTTACCTGCGGCACGATGTCTTGCACGGCAGGGTCGTCGGTGCACAAAATGGCGGTGCCATAAAACGGCATGCGGTGCAGAAAATCGACGAACGCCTGCTTGAGCCGGGCAAAGTCGTGGCCGTAGGTTTCCATGTGGTCGGCGTCGATATTGGTCACCACCGCCATCACGGGCGACAGCTTCAGGAAGGAGGCATCGGACTCGTCGGCTTCCACCACGATGTAATCGCCCTGCCCGAGACGCGCGTTGGCCCCGGCACTGTTGAGGCGGCCACCAATCACAAAGGTGGGGTCCAGCCCGGCTTCCGCCAGCACGCTGGCCACCAGGCTGGTGGTGGTGGTTTTGCCGTGGGTGCCGGCAATGGCGATGCCCTGCTTGAGACGCATCAACTCGGCCAGCATCAGCGCGCGCGGCACCACCGGGATGTGCTTTTCGCGCGCGGTCAACACTTCGGGATTGTCGGCCTGCACGGCGGTGGAGGTGACCACCGCGTCGGCGCCGTCCACGTTGGCGGCGGCATGGCCGATGTAGGTCTGGATGCCCAGGCCGGCGAGGCGCTTCAAGGTGACGCTGTCCGCCAGGTCGGAGCCTGAAATCACGTAACCCAAATTAAACAGCACTTCGGCGATGCCCGACATGCCGACGCCGCCGATGCCTACAAAGTGAATATGACGAACAGCATGTTTCATGAAATCAAGTCCTCACACGCGGCCACAATCTTCGCGGTCGCATCAATTTTCTCTAGTCTTTTGGCCTGCAGTGCGCATGCCAGCAGCGCAGTGCGCTCTGTTTTTTGTAGCATTTCAGCAAGCCGCTCGGGGGTCAACTCAGACTGCGGCACCAGCCAGCCGGCGCCCTGGTCGACCAAAAATCGGGCATTGGCGGTCTGGTGATCGTCCACCGCGAACGGGAACGGCACAAACAGGGCCGCCGCGCCCACGGCGGCAATCTCGGTCACGGTACTGGCGCCCGCGCGGCAGATCACCAGATCGGCATCGGCAAAAGCTTGCGCGGTGTCGTCAATAAAGGGCGTGAGTTGCGCCGGCACCCCCACCTGCGCGTAGTTGGTGCGCAATTGATCAATCTGGGTGGCGCCGCTTTGGTGGATCACCAGCGGGCGCTCATGCACCGGAATCAGGGCCAGCGCGCGCGGCACGATGTCGTTCAAGGCCCGCGCCCCCAGGCTGCCGCCCAGCACCAGCAAGCGCAAAGGCCCACTGCGCCCGGCAAAGCGGGTGGAAGGGTCGGGGCCGCCAATGAAGGCCGCCCGCAGGGGGTTGCCCACCCAGTGTCCTTTTTTCAGGACATCAGGAAAAGCGGTGAAAACGCGATGCGCCACTGCCGCCAACACCTTGTTGGCCATGCCCACCACTGAATTTTGTTCGTGCAGGATCAGCGGTTTGCCCAGCAGCGCACTCATCAGCCCGGCCGGAAAAGTAATGTAGCCACCCAGCCCTACCACCACGTCGGGCTTGACGCGGCGCAGCACCTGAATACTTTGCCAGCAAGCGCGCATCAGGCGCCAAGGCAACTTGGCGAGAGTCGAGAATCCTTTGCCGCGCACCCCCGAGAAATCAAGCGCTTCCAGCGGGAAACCCTGGGGCGGCACCAGCCGGCTTTCCATGCTCGGCTGCGCTGCAGTGCCCGTCCCGCCGAGCCAGTGCACACGCCAGCCTCGCTCACGCAAAGCCTGCGCCACGGCCAGACCCGGGAAAATATGCCCCCCCGTGCCACCGGCCATCACGAGTGCGGTCTTGCGGGCGCCTTCGCCGATGACATCGGGTGCGGCACGGCCTGAAGGGTGCGTCCCTTGCGTGGAACGGCCCGGCGCTGCGGCAATCATGTTACGCGCGCTCATACCCGGCCTCCCTGCATCAGCAATCGGTTCTCAAAGTCAATCCGCAGCACCACGGCAAGCGCGATCATGTTGACCAAAATGGCGGAGCCGCCGTAACTCATCAGCGGCAAGGTCAGGCCCTTGGTGGGCAGGGCGCCAAGGTTCACGCCCATGTTGATGAAGGCCTGGAAACCCATCCAGATGCCGACACCCTGCGAGACCAGCCCGGCAAACACCCGGTCCAGCGCAATGGCCTGGCGTCCGATGTGCATCATGCGGCGCGTCAGCCAGAGGAACAGGCCAATCACGCAGACCACGCCGACCAGGCCGAACTCTTCGCCGATCACCGCCAGCAAAAAGTCGGTGTGGGCTTCAGGCAACCAGTGCAGTTTTTCCACACTGCCACCCAGCCCAACGCCAAAGATCTCACCGCGGCCAATGGCGATCAGGGAGTGGGTGAGCTGGTAGCCCTTGGCCAGCGCATTTTTCTCGCTCCAAGGGTCGAGGTAGGCAAAAATACGCTCACGCCGCCATTCGCTCGACGCAATGATCAACGCAAAGGCCACCAGCAAAATGGTGGCAATCAGGAAGAACATGCGGGCGTTGACACCGCCCAGAAACAAAATGCCCATGGCAATCACGGCGATCACCATGAAGGCGCCCATGTCAGGCTCCAGCAGCAGCAACACACCAATCACCGCCACCGCCGCGCCCATCGGCAACACGGCGCGAAAGAAGCGCTCCTTAACCTCCATCTTGCGAACCATGTAATCGGCCGCGTACAGCAGCACGGTGAACTTGACCAGTTCGGAGGGCTGAAAACTCAACGGTCCCAGCGCAATCCAGCGGCGGGCGCCATAGACCACTTTGCCGACATGCGGAATCAAGACCGCGGTCAGCAACACCAACGACGCCACGAACAGCCAGGGGGCCGCTTTCTCCCAGGTGGCGACCGGAACCTGGAACGCCAGCAGCGCCGCAACAAATGAAATCACCAGCCACATCACATGGCGAGTCAGGAAATAGGTGTGCGTGTACTTGGCAAACCGGGGGTTTTCCGGCATGGCAATCGAGGCCGAGTAGACCATCACCAACCCCCAGGCGAGCAGCGCCACGGTGACCCAGATCAGCGCCTGGTCAAACACCATCTCACGCGACGGCGCGCTGCCAGTCTCGGCACGCCGCGTCGCGCCCAGCCGCACCGGCAAGACATCGCCAACCGGCTTGGCCAAGCTGCCGAGCCAGCCGGTCAAACGCTGGGTAAAGCCGCTCACAGCGTGCCTCCCATCTCGGCACCGGCGGCGCTGGCGACGGCACTCACCGCCTCAACAAACACCTGGGCGCGGTGCTCGTAGTTGTCAAACATGTCGAAGCTGGCACAGGCGGGCGACATCAGCACGGCATCACCGGCATGGGCCAGCCGATTCGCCTGCGCCACCGCCTCGGCCATGGACGCGGCCTCACTCAGCGGCACGCCGGTGTGTTCCAGTGCGGCCCGAATCTGCGGCGCATCGCGGCCAATCAGCACCACCGCGCGGGCGTAGCGCAACACCGGTTCGGCCAGCGGCGTGAAGTCTTGTCCCTTGCCTTCGCCACCCATGATGGCAATCACCTTGCGCTCCGCCCCCAGACCGCACAGGGCGGCCACGGTAGCGCCGACATTGGTGCCTTTGCTATCGTCAAAAAATTCCACTTCATTGAAGATGCCGATCGGTTCGACCCGATGCGGTTCGCCCCGGTATTCGCGCAGGCCGTAGAGGATGGGACCCAGACCACAACCCGCAGCGGAGGCGAGCGCCAGCGCCGCCAGTGCATTGACCGCGTTATGCCGGCCCCGGATGCGCAAGGCGTCGGCCGGCATCAGGCGCTGAATGTGAATTTCTTCGGCGGCTTCGCTGCGTTTGCGGCGGGTCTCGTCGGCTTCCAGCGCGCGCACCAGCCACACCATGCCATTGACCTGCTCAATGCCAAAGTCACCCGGGCGCTGCGGCATGTCGCCCCCGAACGTGACATAAGGGCGATACAAGGGGCGCTGCAGCTTCACGCGCAGGGGTTCCGGCAACATGGCCATGACGCCCGGGTCCTCCCGGTTCAGCAGCATCAAGCCCTGCTGGCCAAAGATGTTGGCCTTGGCCGCCACATAAGCAGCCATGCTGCCATGCCAGTCCAGGTGGTCTTGCGTGATGTTGAGCACGGTGGCGGCACTGGGCTCAAAGGTTTTTTCACCGTCCAGCTGAAAGCTCGACAACTCGATGACCCAGACCTCGGGCAGTGATTCCGCATCCAGGTGCTTGATCAACGTGTCCAGCAGCGTGGGGCCGATATTGCCAGCCACGGCGACCGTTTTACCTGCCCGGCTGACCAGCTGCCCGGTGAGCGAAGTGACCGTGGTTTTGCCGTTGGTGCCGGTCACGGCCAGCACTTTCGGGTCATAGCCGCGCTCCGCCTTCAAGTTGATGAGCGCCTTCGAAAATAAGCCTAATTCGCCTGCAGCCCATAAGCCCTGTGCGTGTACCGCTTCCATAACCGTAGCAACTTCGGCCGGCATCAGTCCCGGACTCTTGAAAACGGCGCGGACATCCGTGCCTTCGACCAGCGCCGCATCGAAAACGCCACTGACAAACCGGGCGGCCGGCACCTCGCCTTGCAAGGCGGCCAACTGCGGTGGCGCGGTGCGGGTATCCGCGACCGTCACCTGAGCGCCCAAGCGCGCGCACCAACGCGCCATCGCCAGGCCGGATGCACCCAGGCCCAGAATGAGAACGTGTTGGTCTTGCAGCGTATTCACGGCTTATCTCAACTTCAGGGTCGACAGGCCCACCAGGCACAAGAGCATGGTGATGATCCAGAAGCGCACCACGACCTGCGTTTCTTTCCAGCCGCTTTTCTCGAAATGATGGTGCAGCGGCGCCATCTTCAAAATGCGCCGTCCTTGCCCATACCGCTTTTTGGTGTATTTGAAGTAAGTCACCTGCAGCATGACCGACAAGGCCTCGACCACAAAAATGCCGCCCATGATGGCCAAAACAACTTCCTGACGCACGATCACCGCGATGGTGCCCAAGGCCGCGCCCAGCGCCAACGCGCCCACGTCGCCCATGAACACCTGCGCCGGGTGGGTGTTGAACCACAAGAACGCCAGCCCCGCCCCGGCCATGGCCGAACAGAAGATCAGCAGTTCACCGGCTCCCGGAATGTGCGGAAAAAACAGGTACTTGGAATAGACCGCGCTGCCGGTCACATAGGCAAAAATGCCCAGCGCCGAGCCGACCATCACCACCGGCATGATGGCCAGACCGTCCAGACCATCGGTGAGGTTCACCGCATTGCTGGAGCCGACGATCACAAGGTAGGTCAGGATGACAAAGCCCAGTACGCCCAGCGGATAACTGATTTCCTTCATGAACGGCAGCAGCAGACCGGCTTTGGGCGGCAGACTCAAATCAAAGCCCGACTGCACCCATCTGAAAAACAACTCCAGCACACGCATATTCGAGTTTTCCGAAATGCTGAACACCAGGTAGAGCGCCGCCAGCAGACCGATCAGGGATTGCCAGAAATATTTTTCTCGCGAACGCATGCCCTCGGGATCTTTGTGCACCACCTTGCGCCAATCGTCCGCCCAGCCAATCGCACCAAAACCCAGCGTCACCAGCAACACGATCCAGACAAACCGGTTGCTCAGGTCAACCCACAACAGCGTGGAGATGGCAATGCACAGCAAAATCAGGACGCCACCCATGGTCGGCGTGCCGCTCTTGATTTGGTGTGAGTCCATGCCGTAACCACGGATCGGCTGGCCGATCTTGAGTTCCGTCAGGCGGCGAATGACAAAAGGCCCGGCCACCAGCCCCATCAGCAGCGCCGTCAAGGCGGCCATGACGGCGCGGAACGTCAGGTATTGAAAAACCCGAAAAAACCCGAATTCAGGCGACAGCGACTGCAGCCATTGGGCAAGACTTAACAGCATTGCGAACTCCTAGAGTGGGAGTTAAACAGCATGACTTTTTTCCTTGTCGTTGTGGGCTTGGGCGACGATGGCTTCAACCACCCGCTCCATCTTCATGAATCGCGAACCCTTGACCAGCACACTGCCCACGCGAGGCAGTTCGGCCAGCACGGCCGCTTGAATGGACTGACTATCGGCAAAATGACGACCGGCGCCGAAGCTGCTTGAGGCGGTGGCGGACAAGTCCCCCTGCGTGAACAGCGCCTCAATCCCGAGCGTGCGGGCCAGTTGCCCGGCTTCGGCGTGGAACTGAGGGCCCTGATTGCCCACTTCACCCATATCGCCCAGCACCAGCAGCCGCGGCCCCGGCAGGGCGGCCAGCACATGAATGGCGGCCTGCACCGAGTCGGGGTTGGCGTTGTAGGTATCGTCGACCAGCGTGATGGAGCGGCCGCCGGCTTGGACCAGCACGGCACGGGAGCGCCCCTTGACCGGCTCAAACGCGGCCAAGCCAAGGGCGATGGCCTCCAGCGAAACGCCGGCGGCCAGTGTGCAGGCCACTGCGGCGAGTGAATTCTTGACGTTGTGCAGGCCGGCAATATGCAGGGCGTAGTGCAACGGACCGGCCGGGGTGGTCACGGCCACCTGCCAGGCAGCGCCCGACCAGACCGCTTCGGTGCACCGCACATCCGCCGTATGGGCGGCGTCATCGGCGACACAGAACTGCAGCACGGCACGTTGACCAGCTTTAGCGGACCACAGTGTGCTGTAAAGGTCATCGCTGGGGAACACCGCCACCCCATTGTCGGCCAGCGCGTCAATGACGGCGCCGTTTTCCTGCGCCACGGCGTCCACCGTGGCCATGAATTCAAGATGCTCACGCTGTGCGTTATTCACCAGCGCCACGGTCGGCTGGGCGATGGCGGCCAGGGTCGCAATCTCGCCTGGATGGTTCATGCCCAATTCAATCACGGCCACTTCATGGTGCTGGCGCAAGCGCAGCACCGTCAAGGGAACGCCGATGTCATTGTTGAAATTACCCAACGTGGCCAGGAAGGCCTGCGGCTTGAAGGCCTGCAAGATGGCGGCGATCATCTGCGTCACGGTGGTCTTGCCGTTGCTACCGGTCACCGCCATCAGGGGCAGCTTGAACTGTGCGCGCCAGTGGGTCGCCAACGCGGCCAGCGCCAGCTTGGCATCCGCCACCACCACACCAGGCAGGCCGACGGCGCGCAGGCGGTCATCGGCATCTCCCTGACAGACGGCGGCTACGGCGCCCTTGGCTTTGGCCTCGGCCAGAAAATCATTGGCATCAAAGCGCTCGCCCTGCAGCGCCACAAACAGGTCACCCGGCTCAATCGTGCGGGTGTCGGTATGCACGCGCTGAAAAGTCACCGCGCCATGGCCGACCAGGCGTGCGCTCGTGAGCCACGCCAGGGTTTGTTGCAGCGTCATCATGTCACGCATCTGGCGCTCCCGATTGGGCGACGGGGGCAGCCCAGCCGGCCAAGGCACGGCGGACATGGTCCAGGTCGGAAAATGGCAAACGCTCGCCGTTCACCTCTTGATAATTTTCATGGCCTTTGCCGGCGACCAGCAGCACATCGTTGGCCGCCGCCTGGGCCAGCGACTGCGCAATCGCCAGCGCACGGTCAGGCTGCACCGTCACCGGCTCATGACCAGTCAAGCCGAGCAGAATCTGGCTGATGATGACTTCGGGTTTTTCGTTGCGCGGGTTGTCACTGGTTACCACCACTTGGTCGGCATGGCGGGCGGCCATGGCGCCCATCAGGGGCCGCTTGGCCGCATCCCGGGCGCCACCGCAGCCGAAGACACACCAGAGCTGGCCTCCCCGCTGCTCAGCCAGGGAACGCAGTGCCACCAGCGCTTTGCCCAACGCGTCCGGCGTGTGGGCGTAGTCCACCGCCACCAGAGGCTGGCCCACGTCGCCCACACACTCCATGCGACCGGGCACCGGGGTCAAGTCGTGGCACGACTCGATGGCGGCCGCGAGCGGCACGCCCATTGATCGCATGGCGGCGATCACGCCCAGCAGGTTGGACACGTTGTAGGTCCCGATCAGCTGGGTGTGCAATACCGGCGGCGGGTCGCCCGCAACGCCATCCTCGACCAACTCAAAACACAGGCCCTGCGCGTCGTAGCTGATGTTGCGGGCCTGCAGTCGTGCTGATTCAGTGAGCGAGACTGTCCAGATGTCAGGTACCTTGCCGCTCAGCGTCACCGCCAGCGCGGCGCCCTGGACATCGTCAATATTGATCACCGCCGATTGCAGGCCGGACCACTGAAACAGGGGTTCCTTGGCCTGCCAGTAGGCTTCCATCGTGCCGTGGTAGTCCAGATGGTCTTGCGTGAAGTTGGTAAAAATAGCGGTGCGGATGCGGGTCCCATCCAGGCGGTGTTCTTTGATGCCGATGGAGGAAGCCTCGATCGCGCACGCTTGGACACCCGCTTCGACAAAGCGCCGGAAAGTTTGTTGCAGCAGCACCGGGTCGGGGGTCGTCAGACCGGTGGCCACAATCTCGGCCACACCAGCCACCGCAGCCAACGGGGTAGCCTGACCCGGCGCAGGTGGCCGGCCAATGCCCAAAGTGCCCACTAGCCCGCATGGAATGGGCGCCACCTGCTTTAAATTCGATAGCGCCTGCGCCAACCACCAGGCGGTGGAGGTTTTGCCGTTGGTACCGGTCACGGCCAGCACCGCCAGCTGTTCGGAAGGTTGTTCGAAATACGCCGCGGCAATCGGGCCGCTGGCCGCTTTGAGCCGGGCGTAGGCGGCGACGCTGTCGCCACTGAAGGCAAAGCGCTCGGCACCGTCCAACTCCACCAGACAGGCGGTCGCGCCACGGGCCAGCGCAGCGGCAACATGCTGGCGTGCGTCAACGGCAGCGCCCGGCCAGGCGATAAAGCCGTCACCCGGCTGCAGCTTGCGGCTGTCGGTGTGAATCGTCCCGGTCACGCGGCTGCGCAGCCAGTTGGCGGCGTCCAGAGGGGTTTGGAATTCAAGCATCACAGGCTCTCTTCTTCCGCTTTGGCCACGATCTGGGGCTTGACCGCCATGTCGGGCTGAACACCCATCATGCGTAGGGTCTGCTGCGCCACTTCGCTGAACACGGGGGCGGCCACCGCCCCGCCAAAATACTGGCCGGCGCTAGGCTCATCAATCATCACGCCGATGATGATGCGCGGCTGCTCAATCGGCGCCATGCCGACAAACCAGCCCCGGTATTTGCGATTGCCAGCGGTGCCATAGCCCTTGCCAACCTGTTTGTAAGCGGTGCCGGATTTGCCACCCACGGAGTAACCGATGGTCTGCGCTTTTTGACCGGTGCCGCCCGGACCCGCCGCCAGTTGCAGCATCTTGCGCACCTGGTCGGCCGTCCGCACCGACAGGACCGGCACGCCCACGGCCGGTTCGCTGTTCTTGAGCATGGTGACCGGAATGATCTTGCCGCCGTTGGAAAAAACCGTATAGGAGCGCGCCATCTGGAACAGCGAGGCCGACAGGCCGTAGCCATACGACATGGTGGCTTGTTCAATCGGGCGCCAGGTCTTGAAGGGGCGCAGCCGCCCCGACACCGCACCGGGGAAACTGATCTGCGGCTTCTGCCCAAAACCCGCTTCTGAAAAAAGCTCCCACATTTCGCGCGGCTGCATTTGCATCGCAATCTTGGCCGTGCCAATATTGCTGGATTTCTGGATCACCCCTTCTACCGTCAGCACGCCATTGGGGTGCGAGTCTGAAATCGTCGAGCCCGTGATCGTGAACCGGCCCTTACCCGTGTCAATCAGGGTCTGCGGTGTGACGCGACCGGTCTCCAACGCCAGTCCAATCGTGAACGGCTTCATCACGGAGCCCGGCTCGAAAGTGTCCGTCAGCGCCCGGTTACGCAACTGGGCGCCGCTCAGGCCCTGTCGTTTCATCGGCGAGTAACTGGGGTAGTTGGCCAGCGCCAGCACTTCACCGGTCACGACATCCAGCACCACGACACTGCCGGCCTTGGCTTTGTGCAGCAGCACGGCATCGCGCAGCTTTTGGTAGGCAAAGAACTGAACCTTGCTGTCAATGCTGAGCTGCAGGTCGCGCCCGTCGGCGGGCGCGACGGTCTCGCCCACCGCCTCCACGACCCGACCGAGCCGGTCCTTGATCACCCGGCGGGAGCCGTTGCGCCCGGCAAGATCCTTGTTGAAGGTGAGCTCAATACCTTCCTGGCCCTTGTCTTCCACATTGGTGAAACCGACCACATGCGCCGCCGCCTCGCCTTCGGGGTACTGACGTTTGTATTCCTTGCGCTGGTAAATCCCTTTGATGCCCAGAGCCGTGATCTCTTGCGCCACCGACTCATCGACCTGGCGCTTGAGCCAGACAAAGCTCTTGTCCTCATCTTCCAGGCGCTTGGTGAGTTCGGCCAGCGGCATATCCAGCAATTTGGCAAGCCGCTGCAACTGGGTCTTGTCGCGCTCGACATCTTCCGGGATGGCCCAGATACTGGGCGCCGGCACACTGGAGGCGAGGATCAGGCCATTGCGGTCCAGGATCCGGCCCCGATTGGAAGGCAGCTCCAGCGTTCGCGCAAAACGCACCTCACCTTGCTTTTGGAAAAAATCGTTCGCAATCACCTGGATGTACACCGCGCGCGCCGCCAAGCCGACAAACCCGAGGGCAATGGCCGCCACAATAAACTTGCTGCGCCAGACCGGGGTCCGGCTGGCCAGCAAGGGGCTGGAGGTGTAAGCGATGCTGCGGCTCATTGGATTCGCCCTGCCGCAGCAGGCTGCTCGGCATGGTAGGTCACATAGTGCGTGATGGCCGGCGTGACGCTACGCATCTGCAATTGATCCTTGGCCAACCGCTCCACGCGCAAAGGGGTGGCCTGATCCCGTTTCTCCACCTGCAGACGCTCATTGTCGGCCTCGAGGCGACGCGCGGCAGCGCGGGCTTTATCCAGATCGGAGAACAGTCGGCGTGAGTCGTACTGCACGTTCACGAGGTACAAAGAACTGGCCAGCACGGCCAGCAGCAGCACCAGATTAAGACGGGTCATGCGGCCGTCCTTTGTGCTACGCGCATGATCGCGCTGCGCGAGCGGGGGTTGGCCGCCACCTCGGCGGCACTGGGCTTGATGCGGTCCAGTGCCTTGAGTTGCATGATTTTGGGGGCTGCAAACGGATCGCGCCGGTCATATTCATCGCGCGAGTGCTTGGCGATGAACTGCTTGACGATGCGATCCTCCAGCGAATGAAAGCTGATCACGACCAGCCGCCCGCCCGGCTGCAACACCTGAAGACTGGCTTCTAGCGCTTGTTGCAACTCTTCAAGCTCGGCATTGATAAAAATCCGAAAAGCCTGAAATGTGCGCGTGGCGGGGTTTTGGCCCTTTTCGCGGGTTTTGACCGTGTCAGCCACGAGTTGGGCCAATTCGGTGGTTGTTGATATTGGGCCCCGCTCCTCTCGGCGAGCAACAATCGCCTTTGCAATGGCGCCAGCAAACCGTTCTTCACCGTAGTCACGTATCACCTCCGCTATTTTGTCGACCTCGGCATCGGCCAGCCACTCGGCCACGCTGATGCCCCGCGTGGTATCCATGCGCATGTCAAGGGGGCCCTCGAACCTGAAGCTGAAACCCCGTTCCGGGTTGTCCACTTGCGGCGAACTGATGCCCAGATCAAGCAACACACCGGCCACACTGGCTTGCGCCAGCTCTCCGAGATGCCGAAAACCCTGGTGCCGGATGGAAAAGCGCGGGTCATTGATGGTGGCCGCCTCGGCCAAGGCATCGAGATCTTTGTCGAAGGCGATCAATCGCCCCTGCGGCGCCAGCCTGGACAGGATCAGGCGAGAATGGCCGCCCCGACCAAACGTGGCATCCACATAGGTGTGCGTGCCGGCTTCGACGTCACCGGATTCGGCGTCCGGATTGTTGAGAAGCGCATCGACTGCTTCGTTCAACAAAACGGTGGTGTGTGTCCATGAAGTTTCCACCATCGGCCTTCAGAAAGAGAAGTCCTTGAAGACGTCGGGCATGTCGCCCTGCATCGCCTTGGCCTCTTGAGCGTCGTAAGTCTGCTTGTCCCACAACTCAAAATGGTTGCCCATGCCCAGCAGCAGGGTGTCCTTGGCAATGCCGGCGGACTCCCGCAGTTCGGGCGACACCAGCACGCGACCGGTGCCATCCATCTCGACATCCATGGCATTGCCCAGAAAAATCCGTTTCCACCACTGGGCCGACATCGGCAGGGCGGCAATGCGTTCACGGAATTTTTCCCATTCGGGACGCGGGAAAACCATCAAACAACCGTGGGGATGCTTGGTGATGGTGAGCTGACCCAGGGCCATGGCACTCAGGACGTCACGATGCCGGGTCGGCACAGACAGCCGACCCTTTGCATCCAAACTTAAAGACGAAGCCCCTTGAAACACGACAGCTCAACCTCTTTTGATAGACAAGCGAAGAAATGGAAGCACAAATGCACTATTCACCACTAAATTGCACTTTTTTGCACTGTATCAGCAAAAACGATCTACACAAGAGGACTTGCAACAATTTTTTCAATGAAATCAAGGACTTAGAAGCGACTCCAAAAGCGCAAGAACAGTAAAAACTGTTCTAAATTAAGCACTTAGCGGATATTTTGAAAGTGATGCGTGAAGGAAAACCCTAGTTCCAGCCGCATACCTTTACAGTATGTAACGAGAAAGATCTTCGTCCCGGCTCAGCTCGCCGAGTCGCGCATCCACATACGCCGCATCGATCTGAATGGTCTGTCCACCCAAGTTGGCGGCATCAAAACTCACCTCATCCAGCAGTCGCTCCATCACGGTCGACAGGCGCCGCGCACCAATGTTCTCGGTGCGCTCATTGACATCGAACGCAATGTGCGCGAGACGCGTGATACCCGCCTCCTGAAACTCGACGGTGACATTTTCCGTCGCCAGCAAGGCTTGGTACTGCTTGACCAGCGAAGCATGCGTTTGCGTCAGGATGGCCACAAAGTCCTGCACCGACAAAGACTGCAACTCCACCCGAATGGGAAAGCGTCCCTGCAACTCGGGAATCAAATCACTCGGCTTGCTCATTTGGAAAGCACCCGAGGCGATGAACAAAATGTGATCGGTCTTGACCATGCCGTATTTGGTGGACACGGTGGTGCCCTCAACCAGCGGCAGTAAATCACGCTGTACGCCCTGGCGCGACACTTCGGCACCGCTGCCCTCCGAGCGCGAGGTGACCTTGTCAATCTCGTCGATGAACACAATGCCGTTCTGTTCCAGCATGTGCAGCGCCTGTGTTTTGATTTCTTCCTCATTGACCAGTTTGGCCGCTTCTTCGTCCACCAGCAGCTTCAAGGCCTCGGGGATCCTGAGTTTGCGCACCTGGCGCTTTTGTTGCCCCATCTGGCCAAACATGCCGCGCAACTGCTCGGTCATTTCTTCCATGCCCGCCGGGCCCATGATCTCCAGCTGCGGGGTGGTTTGGGCCACGTCAATCTCGATCTCCCGGTCCGCCAGCTGGCCTTCTCGCAGTTTCTTACGAAAGGTCTGTCGCGCCGTGCTCTCGGTCTCGGCGTTTGGAACGACGCCGAAGTCGCTCCGCGGCGGCGGAATCAGGATGTCCAGCACCCGGTCTTCAGCGGCATCTTCCGCGCGGGCACGCACCTTCTTCATCTCGGCGACGCGGGTTTGCTTGACCGCAATATCGGCCAGATCGCGGATGATGGCATCCACATCCTTGCCCACATAACCAACCTCGGTAAATTTGGTGGCCTCGACCTTGATAAAAGGCGCATCGGCCAGCCGGGCGAGTCGCCGGGCTATTTCGGTTTTACCCACCCCTGTGGGGCCGATCATCAAAATATTCTTGGGCGTTATTTCCGCGCGCAGGCCGGGCTCCACCTGCTGACGGCGCCAGCGGTTGCGCAGCGCGATGGCGACCGCACGCTTGGCCTGATGCTGGCCAACGATGTGCTTGTCAAGTTCACAAACAATTTCCTGCGGGGTCATGGAGGACATAGATTTAAAGGGTCTCAATCGTGTGATTCATGTTGGTGTAGATGCAGATATCGGCCGCAATCTCCAACGATTTTTTGACAATCTCCTGCGCCGACAGCTCGGTATGGTTCAGCAAGGCGATCGCCGCCGCTTGTGCATAAGCGCCACCGGAGCCAATCGTGACAATCCCGTTTTCCGGTTCCAGCACATCCCCGTTGCCGGTGATGATCAGGGACGCCTCGCTGTCGGCCACAGCCAGCATGGCCTCCAGACGGCGCAGCACCCGGTCAGTGCGCCAGTCTTTGGTGAGCTCAATGGCGGCGCGCACCAGATGACCCTGGTGTTTTTCAAGCTTGGCTTCAAAGCGTTCGAACAGGGTGAAAGCATCGGCGGTGGCACCCGCAAAACCGGCCAGCACCTTGCCGTGGTAGAGCTTGCGTACTTTGCGGGCCGTGCCTTTGACAACAATGCTGCCCAAGGTGACCTGGCCGTCGCCGCCGATCGCGACTTGCATGCCTTGTGGGGTCTTGCGTCGCACGCTGATGATGGTCGTACCGTGAAATTGTTCCATATTCTTCTCAAGTCAGGTCATCCAGCTTGATAACAAGGCTGGACTGGATCGCGTTTCGTTAAAAACACCCGACCAGCGGGTCAGCTGGTCCGCAATATCACGCGGGCGTGTTCGTTGATACCGATTACGTTGAAAAAGGCAGCCACCAGACACGGCACATCGCGAAACTGCACCTGACAGCCTTCGGACTCGCGCACGGCAACCCAGTTGAGAATACTTCCAGCAGCCGAAAAATCGACACGAATCAGACGGGCACAGGAAACCACCAATCGGTCAGCCCCCTTCAATCCTGACTGCAGTTTATCCAATGCTTCTGCCGCATCGCCCAGTACTTCGCCAGTCAACTCCACAACGGCGGCAGGGAGAATGTCCATCCCCATGAGCACGGTCGGAGCCTGACTCAAATCAGCCGGGTTGCTTAAGGCCGCACCCTCCATCAAGCCGAGGGCGGATTCAAGTGGCGTGCTTGAACTCTCCCCCTCGAAGACATATTCACAACGGGCATCTGACCAAGGGGGCGGGGAAACTTCATAGGTAACACAATAATCCAGCGCCACCAACTCAAACTCATCCTGCAAGCGCAAAATACGCAAGGCATCCAGACGCAGCCGCCACCAATATGGATCAACCCGTTTGTCACCGGATGGGGTCAATGACCTCAGCGTGTTTTCAAGAACGTCTGCCGCCAGAAAATTCAATTTCACGGGTTCCGAACACCACTCGGCAAACAACGCCGCCAAGGCCCGCGCGCCATCAGGGGTGATGGCGTTCAGCGGACTCCAGTTCAAACACCAAGGCTCGGTCTCACGCGCCAAGCGTACCTGCAGGGCGTGCACCGCCTGAACATCCAGCACGGCGGGGCAGTCCCAAACCGTCTGATTACTTTTCACGGCGGCCTGAACCCGACCAACCAGGGACGTTCCCGCTGCTTTATGCCCCAATAAATCGGGGGTGGAGAACCAGGCCGGCGCTGAGCGTCCGAAACGCTGGGCATAGTCGATGGCGACCCGATCAAAACTGGCCTGCTGTCCGGTTGAGCGATAGAGGTCAAACAAGGCTGCGGCCCATCGGTCGGCCGAATCGGGATCGACGTTGTCCGCCTGCAGCGCAGCCAGAAGCCCGGCTTCGGCACCGGCATCGTCGCCGTTGGCGAAGCGGATGGCTGCTTCCTCCAGGTCGGGGTCCGCCAGACTGTCACCCAAGTCGATGGAAAATAATTTGGAAGGCGAAAATTCGCTGAGTCCCGCTTCAAAGTTCCGGCTTCCTCCGTGTTTGGTGGCCGTCGGCTGGTGTGCCCCCCCCACTGCCGCCAGGTCATCCGTCGTCGATAAGCCCATTTGTGTGGATTCGTAATCAGCCCCGGGCACCGAATCCAAATTTAGTTCGGACGCCTGGGTTGGCTCAAAAGACATCACCCCCGCCTCGCCCGCGGCTCGGAGCGGGGCGGCCACCCCAGGCAGACTGACCCCGAGAACCGCGGACTCATCCTGCTTGCCCTTCCACCACTGCTTGGACATCTGGGCTTCTATTTCATCAATCTTTTTGAGTGTCGTGGCGCGCTCATCCGGATTGGAGGCCAGACTGCTCTGAAAGAACGAGGGACGCCCCGCGAGATCGGGGCTGATCGCAGGCGCATTGCGACGCAATTTGCGCAGATAGTCAAACTCACGGCGCCGGACAAAATCATTTTGTCGCTTGCGCTCAATCATTTCCTTGAGCGCCTGTTTGTTATAGCCGCTCTCCTGCTCTGGCTCCGGCTCTGGCTTGTCCAGATCAGCCCAGTCTTTCGTCGGATTACGGACGAAGCGGGCCATCTTGGACAGCAAACCGGCGTTATTGTCTTTGGTCGCCATGGAACAGCAAGACCAGATAAAAAGTTGGAGACAACTTTCGATTAATCCCCGAACATTTTTTGCCGGAGTTCCCGACGCTGTTGCGCCTCCAGCGACAAGTTGGCCGTGGGTCGCGCGAGCAGGCGCCCCACCCCAATGGGTTCCCCGGTTTCATCGCAATAGCCATATTCACCCGCATCAATGCGCTGAATTGACTGTTCAATTTTCTTCAAGAGTTTGCGTTCCCGATCCCGGGTGCGCAACTCCAGCGCATGTTCTTCTTCAATGGTGGCACGATCGGTCGGATCGGGCACCACCACGGTTTCCTCGCGCAAATGCTCCGTGGTTTCACCCGCATTGCTCAGAATTTCTTGCTTGATCACCGATAACTTCAGGCGGAAAAATGCCATCTGGGTATCGTTCATGTACTCATCGTCCGGCATCGCGATCACGTCGGCATCGGTCAATTGCGCAACGGGTTTTAACTTCCAGTTGTTGGCCAGCTTGGGGTCTTTTTTGACGGACGAAGCCAGCGGCGGAATGATAAACGGCACCGGCGTGGTTTGCGTGAAACTGGCTTTGGCGGCGGTAGACGCTACCGACTGCGCCATGGAGGGAACCGTAAGCTGTGCAAGCCGTGAAGAAGGACGGCCGGCTCTGGCGGGCACGGCCGGGGCTTCAACTTGGGTGGGGGCCACCACGACCGGTTTTGCCGACGCCGCAGCGGTTGCAATTGTTCCAGGCTTCACCGTATGGGTGACTTTGGGTTTTGATACCACTACTTCGGGTTTGCTAGCTTTCGCAGTCGTCGTTTTCACAGAATCCTTTACTTGAACTTTAACTTTATCTTTGGCTGTCGGCTTGACGACCTGGGTCGGGGCGGCTATCTCAGACGCTTTGACCGGTGCTGGCTTCTTGACCCGTGGTTTGGCGGAAACGTCCGCCACCGGCTTGGCAACGGCTTTCACATTGGGCTTGTCCTTGTCGATCGCTTTGGATGCCATTTTGGGGTTCCCGGATTGAGCTTTCACTTCTTGCCTCCTCGCAGAATTGACCTGCGTATCTACTTCCGAAGCCTTTGACGTTATACCCGCAATGCCGGCGTTTGAGGGCTGACTTTGCGCATCTTCGTTGGCGCGCGAGTTTACAGGCTTCGCCACTGGAAAACCCATCAGTTGCAAAAGCGAGACAAACATTTGGACATCTGCTTAAAAATAAGGGGGCCGAATCAAACCAGACTCTGTTCCATGCCCTGCAAAAAGATGTCCTTGGGCAGATCAATGCCGATGAACACCATTTTGCTGGACCGCTTTTCACCCTCGGCCCAGGCCGGCCCCAGGTCGCTGCCCATCAATTGGTGCACGCCCTGAAAAATCACTTTTCGATCGGTGCCTTGCATGAACAAAACGCCTTTGTAGCGCAGCATGCGCGGGCCGTAGATATTGACGATGGCACCCAGAAAGTCTTCCAGCTTGGCCGGGTCAAAGGCCCGGTCCGATTTGAAGACAAAGCTCTTCACATCGTCATCGTGATGGTGGTGGTGTCCGCCGCCCTCGTTGTGCGAGGGATGGTCGCAATGTTCACCGGGCGCGTGGTCATGGCCCTCGTGCGCAGACTCTTCTTCTTTGAGAAAGTCAGGGTCAATATCGAGCTTGGAATTCAGATTGAAGCCGCGCAGGTCAAACACTTCGCTTAACGCGACTTCACCAAAATGCACCGCCTTTTGCGGTGCGCGCGGGTTCATGTGCTTCAAGCGGTGGATCAACGCATCGACCTCCTCTTTCGCCACCAGATCGGTCTTGCTGATGAAAATCTGGTCGGCAAACCCGACCTGACGGCGCGCTTCCTGACGCTCATCCAACTGCGTCTGGGCATGTTTGGCATCGACCAGCGTCAGGATCGAGTCGAGCAGGTAGCTCTCGGCAATTTCATCGTCCATGAAGAAGGTTTGCGCCACCGGACCGGGGTCCGCCAGACCGGTGGTCTCTATCACCACGCGGTCAAAGACCAGCTCACCCTTGCGCTTTTTCTCGGCCAGATCGCGCAGGGTGGCGCGTAAATCTTCGCGGATGGTGCAACAAATGCAGCCATTGCTCATCTGGATGATCTGCTCGGTGGTGTCGGTCACCAGGATGTCGCTGTCGATGTTTTCCTCGCCAAACTCATTCTCAATGACGGCGATTTTCTGGCCATGGGCCTCTTGAAGCACGCGCTTGAGCAGCGTGGTTTTACCGGAGCCGAGAAAGCCCGTCAGAATGGTTGCAGGAATGAGGCTCATCGTTTTTCTCAGTGGGTTGGCGTCAGAAGCAAGGGAGTGTAGCGGTCCAGGGGCAGCGGCTCATTTGCGCATAACCACCAAACCCTTGAGGTATTCACCTTCGGGGAAATTGATCGTCATCGGATGATCCGGTGCACCCCCCATGCGCTCGCTGATATAGCCATCGACCCCGGCGTCAATGCCGGCGGAGGCGACGATTTTATGAAACAGGTCGGCGCTGACGCCGCCCGAGCAGGAATAGGTGAACAGGACCCCGCCCGGCGCCAGCAGCTTGAAGGCGAGCCGGTTGATGTCCTTGTAAGCCCGCGCGGCCCGATCGGCGTGCGCCACGGTCGGGGCAAACTTGGGCGGATCGAGCACGATGGCATCAAAAGTTGTGCCGGCGGCGCCAAACTGGCGCAACGAGGCATTCACATCCGCATCCATGAAGGTGGTGCGACTGGCGTCAAACCCATTCAACGCCACGTTGGCGGCGGCTTTTTCAAGGGCCGGGCCGGACGAATCAATCGAGGTGACGTGACCCGCGCCGCCGGTCAACGCAGCCACCGTAAAGCCGCCGGTGTAACAGTAGCAATTGAGCACACGCTCAAACTTCAGGCGGCGGCTGTAATCGGCAAACGTTTTGCGGCTGTCGCGCTGGTCCAGGTAAAAGCCGGTCTTGTGCCCGCTGGCAATGTTGACGGCCAGTTGCCAGTCATGCTCGCGCAGCACCAGTTCGGTCGGCCCCTCCCCGCGCAACCAGCCACTCACTTCCGGCAACCCTTCCAGCGCGCGACCACTGGCGTCGGAGCGCTCATACAACCTGGAAAGGCCGGTGGCGGCCAGCAAGGCGTCGGCCAGCACCGCTTTCCAGCGCTCGGCGCCAGCGGAAAGAAACTGCGCCACCAAGGTGTCGCCATAGCGGTCGACGATGAGCCCCGGCAACCCGTCGGATTCACCGTGCACCAGCCGCATGCTGTCACTGTTTATATAAAATCGGCCTCTAGCCCTTACAGAAGCTGCGCAAGCAGCTATTAAAAACGCAGCATCTATCGGTTGCGCTTCGTCAAAGCTCCAGACCCGGGCCCGGATTTTGGAACTCGGGCTGAAGGCGGCCCAGGCCAGAAACTGGCCGTCAGCAGACTCCACCCGCACCGTCTCGCCCGCGTCGGCCGTGCCTTGGGCTATGGCGGACTCAAAGAGCCAGGGATGGCGGCGCAAGAGCGAACGCTCTTTGCCGGCTTTTAATTGAATCGTTTTCATGGCACGGATTGTGGGGCCTAACGAAGGCGGCCTTTTCCGATCCCCTGGCGCGGCCCTTGGCCACGTCAGGACACGTCATCAATAAGTGACGGCCATCGCCGGGACGTCGATCCGGATCATGGGTTTGGCGAGCGCCGAAGACACGGCCTGAACATAGGCCGCGGCCCATTTCTCATCCCCCAGCAAGGCGGCGCCGGCCGCTTCGGTTACCCGCAGCACCTTGTCCGCCGTCAGGACTTTGCCGCTGGCCCGCAGGGGTTCACAGTCCAGGGCGGTGAACTGGGCGTCGAGCCAAGTCCGGGCGACGTCGTGAGGCATGGGAGGCGCTTCGCCCACATTGAAATTGAATTCAACCCCTTTGTCCAGGATGACCGATATTTGACTGCGCATGAAGAACCTTTCTATCGAAGGGCTCCAGTGTGCCTTACTTCTGACCGGACGACTTGATTTTGGCCCGGGGATGCGCCGCATCGTAGGCCTTGGCCAGATGCTGAAAGTCCAGCCGGGTGTAGACCTGCGTGGTGGTGATGCTGACGTGGCCAAGCAGTTCCTGCACGGCACGCAAATCGCTGCTGGACTGCAGCAGGTGGCTGGCAAAGGAATGGCGCAGCATGTGCGGATGCACGGGCGTGGCCAGCCCGGCTTGCTGGCTGCGGCGCTTCACCCGTTGCCAGATCGATTGCGCGGTCAGCCGCGTGCCATTGCGCCCGATAAACAGGGCGGCCTGGGCGGTACCGCCCGGCGCCGGCTTGTCCTGCGAGGGCAGCGCCTGATCGCGCAGCGCCAGCCAGCGTGTCAGCGCTTCAAGCGCCTTGCGGCCCACCGGCACGGTGCGCCGCTTGGAGCCCTTGCCCAGCACATGCACTTCCGCCGCGTCCAGATCGATCCAGCCGGGGGCTCCGGGGCCCGCCACCGCGTCCAGTCCGGTCAATTCACCCACGCGCAGGCCGCTGCCATAGAGCAATTCGATGATGGCGGCGTCGCGCGCTTCCAGCCACGGGTCGTTGCGGTCACTGGCAAAACTGGCCAGTTGCACGGCGTCGTCCACGCTCAGGGCTTTCGGCAAAGGTTTGCCGGCCTTGGGCGCGCGCACGTCCTGCACCGGGTTGCTGGCCACCAAGCCTTCGCGCCCCAGCCAGACGTAAAAACCGCGCCAGCCCGACAGAATCAGGGCAATGCCGCGGCCACTGCGCCCGCCGCCGTGCATCTGCGCCACCCAGCGCCGGATGTGGCTGTTTTGGACCTGCGTGAGGGCGACGCTGACTTGCGCGGCATAGCCTTGAAGCTTTTGGAGGTCCAGCGAATACAGCGTGACCGTGCGCTCGGCCAGGCGTTTTTCGAACCGCACATGCGCCAGGTAGCGCTCGATCAGGACGGCGTCGTCAACCACCGGCACAAGCCACTACCGCAGGCGGGTCAGCGCCGCGCTGGCCAGTTCGGCAATGCGTTCCAGAAAGTCGGTGCCCATGGTGTTGTTGAAACGCTGGGCGTCCGGCGACGCCAGCACCAGCATGCCGAAGGCCGGCGCCGTACTGCCCACCAGCCCGGCGCGCAGCGGCAGAATCGCCAGCGAGATGGCGGCCTGCGGTTCGGGCAGCCAGCTGATGGCCTCGAAACCGGTGTTCAAGCCACAGTACGGCTCCATCAGCGAAGAGGCGAACAGCTTGGCGTCGTCACTCACGCCCAGCGCAAAGTTGGCAGCGGCAAACTCGGGCGCCACGTCCCACACCTTGATGCCGACCTGGGGCACCAGGAACTGATGCTGAATTTCTTCGGCAATCTGTCCCGGCAAGGCCTGCAGGTCGCTGGTCAGAAACAAGTCGCGCGCCCAGCGCAGCAACTTGTCGGACAAGATGACGTTCTCGTTGACATTGCGCAGCATGCCCATGATGCGCTGCTCCAGCACCCTGATCTTGTCGCGCAGCATCTCGGCCTGGCGCTCCTGCAGGCTCACGGCGCGCTGACTGTGCGGGCTGGTGAGTTGCACAGCGGCCAGCAATTCGGCGTGGCGCTCAAAAAATTCGGGGGTATTGGCCAGGTAGTTGGCAATATCGTCTTCGGTCAGGGGATTGGTGAAGGAGGTAGTCATAGGTAGTCAGGTAAATCAATTTCGCCGTGAAAAACAGTGGTAGCCGGGCCCGTCATCATCACTGGCGAGGCGAGACCGGCCCAGGAAATCGTCAAGGTGCCGCCGCGGGTCTGCACATCCACTGTGTCGTCGAGCAGTCCCAGCCGGATGCCCGCCACCACGGCAGCGCAGGCGCCGGAGCCGCAGGCCAGGGTTTCGCCGGTACCGCGCTCAAACACGCGCAGCCGAATGTGGCGGCGGTCCACGACTTGCATGAAACCGGCATTCACCCGCTTCGGAAAACTGGGGTGGTTTTCAATCAACGGCCCTTGCAACAGCACCGGCGCCGTGTCCACCTCGTCCACCACTTGCACGGCGTGCGGATTGCCCATCGACACCACCGCTACATAAACAATAGCTACTTGCGCAGACTCCACGAGGGCTAGAGGCCATTTTTGCCATGAGCCAGCGGCTTGTGGCGTCGAATTAGCCGCCTCAAACGGGATGTCGGCCAACTCGAACACCGGCGCGCCCATGTTCACCGTCACCCGGCCATCGGGCATCAGCCGGGGTTCAATCACGCCGGCCTTCGTTTGCACCCGGATCGCATCCTGGGTGGTCAGACCCTGGTCCCGCACAAAGCGGGCAAAGCAGCGCGCGCCGTTGCCGCACTGCTCCACCTCGGAGCCATCGGCGTTGTGGATGACGTACTCAAAGTCGATGCCCGGCGCGGGCGACGGGCGCACCGTCAAAATCTGGTCGGCGCCGACGCCGAAGTGGCGGTCGGCCAGAAAGCGGTACTGCGCCGGGGACAGGCCGAGCCGCTGCCGGGTCTCGTCGAGCACCACAAAGTCGTTGCCGGCGCCCTGCATTTTGGTGAAACTGATTCGCATGCGGGAATTATCCCTGCATCGCAGGCGCAGCCGCGCTCCCGCCCGCGTAATTCATTGCAAAATCACGCCATGGCACGCCCCACCCAACTCCTCCATCCCCCGCGCGAACCCGCGCCCACCCGCCCTGCCGCCACCGTGCTGCTGCTGCGTGACACGGCCAGCGGCATTGAAGTGCTGATGACGCGCCGCTCCATGACCGCCAGTTTTGTACCGGGCGCTTATGTCTTTCCGGGCGGCGGCGTGGACGCGCTGGACGAGTTGAGCCACGGTCAGGCGAAGCGGCGCGCCACCCAAAGTGACCTGCACCTGACGCAGGCCATCGCCGCCATCCGCGAAAGTTTTGAAGAATTGGGCGTGCTGCTGGCGCGCCGGGCCGACGGCGCAGCCGCCGACCAGCGTGACATTGACGCGCTCGACCGCGCCAAACCGTTCGCTGCCCAATGCCAGACGCTGGGCCTGACGCTGGCGGCCGACGAGGTATTCGTGCTGGCCCACTGGATCACCGACCGCGATATGCCGCGCCGCTTTGATGTGCCGTTTTTGGTGGCCCGCATGCCCGCAGGGCAAACGCCGGTGGCCGATGAGACCGAGCAGTTCGAGCCGGTGTGGGTGCGCGCCGCCGAGGCGCTGGCGCGGCACAAAGCCGGCCAGTTTTTCATCATTTTCCCGACCATCCGCACGCTGGAACGGCTGCAGGACTACGCCACGGTCGACGCCGTGCTGCAAGCCTGCGCCGCCACCGAGCAGCCGCTGTGGAGTTGCTGCCCGCGCACCGGCCTGCTGGCCGGCGCGGAAGCCCGCTACATGGAGCACGAGCAGCCGTATGGCGAGCTGGCGCTGGTCTGCCCGGACGGCCACATCGTGCACCCGCTGGACTGGCAAACCGAGCAACCGGTGGCGCTGCTGAAAAACGTGCAGCGCCTCACCGCGCCCAACCCCGGCGCCATGACCGGGCCCGGCACCAACAGCTATCTGGTGGGCGACCCGCATACCGGCTACATCGCCATCGATCCCGGGCCGGCCGACCCCGAGCACCTGGAAAAGCTGTGGCGCGCCGCCGGCGGCGACATCCGCATGATCGTCTGCACCCACTCCCACCCGGACCATTCGCCCGGCGCCAAGCCGCTGCAGGCCCTGTGCGATCGCCGGCCACCGATTCTGGGCCTGCCGTCCGCCCCCACGGCGCGGGTGCACAGTGCCTTCACGCCCGACAGATCGCTACAAAATAATGAGCTTCTCACGCTGACAGGACGGGGGCTAGCGCCTGATTTGGCACATACCCTGAAGGTCTTTCACACCCCCGGCCACGCCGCCAACCACCTGTGTCTGGTACTGCTGGAAGACGGCCTGCTGTTCAGCGGCGACCACATCCTGAACGGCAGCACCACGGTGATTGACCCGCCGGATGGCGAAATGACGGCCTACCTCGATTCGCTCGACCTATTAAGCGCCGCCTGCACGGCGCACCGGATTGACTTCATCCTGCCCGCGCATGGCTACGTCATCGGCGGCTTTGCCGGCGAGGCCGCCGCGGCCATCGCCCACCTGAAAGCGCACCGCTTGCGGCGCGAAGCCAAGATTCTCCAGGTGATGCAGGCGCAGCCGCACGGCACGCTGGACGACTGGGTCGCCGCGGCGTACGACGACGTGCCGCCGCGCATGTGGCCGGTGGCCAAACGCTCGCTGATGGCGCATGTCGCGCGCATCGAAGCCTTGCAGCCTTGAGCGCGTAACCCCTTGCCTGCCCTCATCCTGGCCGGCCTGGCCCTGCTGTTTATTCTCTGGTTGCTGGGCCAGCCCTACTGGACCCGGCGCCAGCGCGACAAGCTGCGGGCCCAGTCGTTCCCCGACGCCTGGCGCGACATCCTGAAGCGCCGCGTGCCCTATGTGCGCGCCCTGCCCGCCGATTTGCAGCGGCAGCTTGAGCAGCACATCCAGGTGTTTGTGGACGAGAAAGCCTTCATCGGTTGCGCTGGCCTGGTGATGACCGACGAAATGCGGATCACGATTGCGGCACAAGCCTGTCTGCTGCTGCTCAATCGGCCACGCGGTTACTACCCCAACCTGCGCCAGATTCTGGTGTACCCGGGCGGCTTTGTGGTGCAACGGGCGCAGACCGATGACAGCGGCGTGGCGCACCACGCGCGCCAGGCGCTGTCCGGCGAATCCTGGTCGCAGGGTCAAGTGATCTTGTCATGGCACGATGCACTCGAAGGCGCCGCCCTGCCCCACGATGGGCAAAACGTGGTGATCCATGAATTCGCCCACCAGCTCGACCAGGAAACGGGCGTCGCCAACGGCGCCCCGGTGCTGGCGCGGCGCGACCAATACGCCCGCTGGTCGCAGGTGCTCGGGGCCGAGTTTGCGCAACTGCAGGCGCGCAGCGCGCACCGCCAAACCTCCTTGTTCAGCGACTACGGCGCCACCGACCCGGCTGAATTTTTCGCGGTGATCTCCGAAGTCTTCTTTGAGCAACCGCAACGCATGGCCGCCGAGCACCCGGCGCTCTACCGCGAACTCGCCCTGCTGTACCGACTCGATCCGCTGAGTTGGTAAAGCGCCGGCACGGTTAACATCCTGCCAATGATTCCGAATAAAAAACCTGCCCCCCAAGGACCCCGCACCGACGAACGCCTGGCCAAACGCGTCGCTGAAATGGTGCCTTGCTCGCGCCGCGAAGCCGAGCAATACATTGAAGGCGGCTGGGTCAGCGTCAACGGGCAAGTGGTGGAAGAGCCGATGTTTCGGGTGTCGACCCAAAAAGTGGCGATTGACCGCGACGCCAGCCTGATGGAGCTCGTGGACGTGACCTTGCTGCTGCACAAGCCGCCAGGCTTTGATGCCATGGCGGAGCTGGGCGAGGCCAGTAAAAAAATCAAACCGGCGCAGCAATTGCTGAGCGCCGCCACGCACGCCGCCGATGACGCGTCGGGCATCCGCCTGCTCAAGCGCCACTTTGCCAACCTCACGGCCGCGGTGCCGCTGGAAACCGGCGCCAGCGGTCTGGTGGTGTTCACCCAAGACTGGCGCGTGCTGCGCAAGCTGGACGAAGACGCCGGCGTGATTGAGCAGGAAATTATTGTGGAGGTCGCCGGTGAAGTGGCTCAAAGTATTCTGAATCGCCTCAACCACGGACTGGCCTCCGACGGCCATCCGCTGCCGCCGGTCAAAGTCAGCCTCAACAGCGCCAGCGACACCGCGTCCAAACTGCGTTTTGCCATCAAAGGTTCACACCAGGGTCTGATCGCCTACCTGTGTGAGCGCGTCGGACTGGAAATTATGGGCATGAAGCGCATTCGCGTGGGGCGGGTGTCTATGACCCAGCTTCAACCGGGACAATGGCGCTACCTGCAGGCGCACGAGCGGTTTTAAGACCAGCCTCGGTGACCGGCTGGGCCATCCGGACGCTGAACAGCTGCTTGCGCGCCGCCTCCGTAATGGCCACGACGCAAGGGTGCGTGATGCGTCGCTCCACCGACACGGCAAAAAACTCTTCCACCAGCTCACGTGTGCGGCCGATCACCTCCACGCCAAACTGCGTCACCGTTTCGGCTTCCAGCACGGTGGGGGCCATGAAAATCCCTTTGCCCTCGCGGCCAAAGGCCTTCATCAAGGCGACATCATCAAACTCCCCAATCACCCGAGGCTGAATGTGCTGGCGGGCCAGCCAGCTTTCCAGCGAGTGCCGGACCGAAGCGGCCGCCCCCGGGATCAGCATGGGCATGTCGTTCAGGCACTGTGGAAAGCCGCCCTGCAGCCTGCTTTTTAGCCCCGTCGTACAGAAAAAACTCATCGTGGTACTGCCCAGCGGGTGGTTGAACGCCTTGACGCTGACGCGCCGGGACATCGGCTCATCCGCAATCACCAAGTCAAGCCGGTGCAGGGCCAACTGCGCCAGCAGATCGGTGAACTTGCCTTCACTGCAAATCAGACGAACCGGCTCGTCCACCGACAAGGCCGGCTCCAGCAGACGGTAGACCACCGACTTGGCCACGGAATCGGCCACGCCGACCCGGAAGTTCAGCACGCGCGGTCCGCCACGCGCCTGGCGCACGGCCGCTTCCAGCTCGGCGCCCAGCGTAAATATCTGATCGGCATAACCCAGCGCCAGCCGGCCGTCTTCGGTCAGTTCCAGCTGGCGGCCATTTTTGCGAAACAGCTTGCGGCCGAGCCAGTCTTCCAGCAGCTTGATCTGGCCGGACAGGGTTTGCGGCGTGGTGTGCAACTGCTCGCCGGCGCGCATCACGCCGCCGGCTTTGGCCGTCACCCAAAAGTAGTGCAAATGCTTGAAATTCATGAGGAACCTCCAAAGTACAGGCCTCTATTATTCGTATTTCTCGAAGTTAAATTGTAAAAAAAACGAATTTACACGAAGTGAAGGGCTATTTATAGTCGATTACTTCACACACCTTGTGACACTGATAGGAGCTAAAAATATGAGATTAAGTACCAAAGGCCGATTTGCTGTTACCGCGATGATCGACGTTGCGCTGCGCGAAAGTTTGGGGCCTGTTCCGCTGTCCGATATTGCGGTGCGTCACAAAATCTCGCTCTCTTACCTGGAACAAATGTTCAGCAAACTGCGACAGCATGGTCTGGTGGAAAGCACCCGCGGTCCGGGCGGCGGCTACACGCTGGGTCAGCGCTCTGACAGCATCACGGTCGCGGACATCATTGGCGCCGTTGATGGTCGCGCGGAACCGCTGGGGTTGGGCGCAGACCGTGCGGGTGAAGCCATGGCGCCGGGCATGCCGCAGGACATCACCCAAGACTTGTGGGACTCCCTGAATTCGAAGATGGTGGACTACATGCAGTCCATCAGCCTGCGCACCTTGACCACCGAGCAACGCAGCAAAGGGTTTCGTGTCGATGACCGGAAAATAGCCAACCGCGGCGTTTTCAAGAAGCCAAAACAGGAGCCAGTGAGGGCTAGCACGCCCAATTCCGTCTTTGCACTCGGAAAATCGCTGCTAGCCCGAGGCTAGGCCTGTGGCCGTAAAAAAGTGTGAAGCCCGCCGATAAGCCGGATTCTGTGCATGGGGTAAGACCTTGCGATCTTTCTCCATGTGACTGCCATTAATCTGGGCTATTGGTCGCCCAATAGCTCATGCTACCTACCCGCACACTCCGGGGGCCCCGTCAACGTGTGCCTACTTGGTATTGCTGCGCGTAGAGATTGCCCGTTTCACCCGCACCAGGTTGCCCCGTTGCGACTCGTCTCTGTTGCTCTAATCCTCACCTTATACCGCTCACTTGCGTGAGCGGCTTTCAGTGGACAGCCGTTAGCTGCTACGCTGCCCTGTGCAGTCCGGACGTTCCTCCAATGCGGTGTTTCCACCCGACGCCGAAGCGTCGTCCTTGCGGCTTGCACCAGCGACAGTCTGGCAGGCTTCACACCGTCATTATCGCGGCTATCCATATCGATATATCAAATTATGTTGATCAAGTCGTAGAGAATGATGTGGAGAACAGCAAGTCGCACCACCCCAACAAGGAGCCGCACATGAAAGCCGACAACATCCTGCAAACCATTGGCAACACGCCTCACGTCCGCATCAACCGCCTGTTTGGCCCGGGCCACAACGTGTGGATCAAGTCTGAGCGCAGCAATCCTGGCGGCTCCATCAAGGACCGCATTGCCCTGGCGATGGTGGAAGCGGCGGAGAAAAGTGGCGAACTCCAGCCCGGTGCCACCATCATTGAGCCGACCTCGGGCAACACTGGCGTCGGCCTGGCCATGGTGGCGGCCGTCAAGGGCTACAAACTGATTCTGGTCATGCCCGACAGCATGTCGGTGGAGCGCCGCCGCCTGATGCTGGCCTATGGTGCCAGCTTTGATTTGACGCCGCGTGAAAAAGGCATGAAAGGCGCGATTGCGCGCGCCTATGAGTTATCGCTTTCCCTGCCCGGTTCCTGGATTCCGCAGCAGTTTGAAAACCCCGCCAACATTGACGCCCACGCGCGCACCACGGCGCTGGAGATTCTGGCGGACTTCCCCGATGGCGTGGATGCACTGATCACCGGCGTCGGCACCGGCGGTCACCTGACAGGTTGCGCCCAGGTCCTCAAAGCCAAATGGCCCCAGTTGAAGGTGTACGCGGTTGAGCCCACCGGTTCTCCCGTTATTTCAGGCGGCACGCCCGCGCCGCATCCGATTCAGGGCATTGGCGCCGGTTTTATCCCGAAAAATCTGAACATGGCCTTGCTCGATGATGTCATCCTGGTCGATGCCGAACCAGCGCGGGAGATGGCGCGGCGCTGTGCCCGCGAAGAAGGCATTCTGGTGGGCATCTCCAGCGGCGCCACCCTGGCGGCGATTGCGCAAAAACTGCCCGACCTGCCCGCTGGTGCCACTGTGCTGGGCTTCAACTACGACACCGGTGAGCGTTACCTGTCGATCGAAGGTTTTTTACCGGCCTAAAACCGGCGTCAAGCCCGCCTGCTCGCGCGCCAGCAGGAGCGCGAACTCATGCGCGGGCACCGGTTTGCTGTAGAGATACCCCTGTATTTCATCGCACTGGTGTGTCCGTAAAAAGTCGAGTTGCGCCTGGGTTTCCACGCCCTCCGCAATGGTCCGGAATCCCAGCCCCTTGGCCAAACCGATGATGGCGGTCACGATGGCGGCGTCATCCGGATCGGAACGGAGATCGCGGATGAACGACTGGTCGATCTTGAGCTTGTCGATTTTGAATCGCTTCAAATAACTGAGCGAAGAATAGCCCGTGCCAAAATCATCGATGGACAGCCCGATGCCCAACGAATGCAAGCGCGCCACCATGTCGATGGTGAAAGAAGAATCGTCCATGGCAATGCTTTCCGTGAGTTCCAGTTCGACCATGGACGGATCGAGCCCGCTCACGCGCATCGCATCAATGACGGAATCGCACAGGGACGCATCCTTGAATTGGACCACGGACAGATTGATGGCGACCGGCACAATGGGCAAGCCGACGGCTTGCCAATCGGCATTCTGCTGCACGGCGGTATACAAAACCCAAGTACCGATGTCCCGGATCTGGCCACTTTCTTCGGCCACGGGAATGAACCGCGCCGGCGACACCAGGCCCCACTCCGGATGCTGCCAACGCACCAGCGCTTCCACACCCACAATTTTCAAACTGGTGGCATCCACTTGTGCCTGGTAATAAAGCAGCAACTCCTTGTTTTCGAGGGCACGGCGCAAATCGTTCTCGATGCGCAAGACCTCGTTCGCCCGTTCATGCATCTGCTGCTCAAAAAACTGAAAGTTGCTGCGGCCATTCTGCTTGGCCCGGAACAGCGCCGCGTCCGCGCACTGTGACAACCGGGCCAAGTCGCTGCCGTTGTCCGGAAACAGGGCGATCCCGATGCTGGCGGTCAGACTCAAGCGCTGACCATCGATCAAAAAGGGCTCTGCAATGGTGGCCAGTGTCCTTTGCGCCACATGGGCCGCGCCTTGGTAGTCCGTGTTGGGCAGCAAGAGAATGAACTCGTCCCCGCCCGGACGGCAAATGGTGTCATCCGGGTGCAGATGCGTAGTGAAACGCGTGGCAAGCTCCTGCAGCAAGCGGTCGCCAACCGCGTGACCCAATGAGTCGTTGATATTTTTGAAGCGATCCAGATCGACATACATCAAGGCCACCGTGGCATGTGCCCGCTGCGCCGCCGCCAGCGCCACCTGAGCCCGATCGTGCAGCAAGGTGCGGTTGGGCAGTTGGGTCAGCGCGTCGTAATTGGACAAAAAGCGGATTTTTTCTTCCGCATCCTTGCGACTGGAGAGATCCGTCAGAATGCCAATGTGTTGTGTGATCTGGCCCGCAGGGTTGCGGATCGCACTGATGGACAGCCACTCCGGGTAAATATCACCGTTCTTGCGGCGATTCCAGACTTCACCTTGCCAGTGGCCCGCCGATTGAAGGGTGCGCCACATCACGTCATAAAAAGCCTTGTCTTGTCGCCCGGAGGCGAGCAGGCGAGGGTTGCGCCCCAAGACCTCGTCCTTGGTGTAGCCGGTGATTTCCGTGAAAGCCCGATTGACCGACAGCAGATGATTGTCGGCGTCCGTGATGACGATGCCTTCCTGGCTTGATTCAAAAACCTGGGCGTTCAACCGCAACTGCTCCTCCGCCCGCTTGCGGTCCGTGACATCCAGCCAGGCACCCACAGCGCCGGTACGGTGACCCGACAGATTGTGGGTGAGCACCAATTGGTCGTAAATCCAGCGATAGGCGCCATCCGCATGCAAAAACCGGTATTCATATTGAAGCGCGCCCGTTTCTCGTAACTGCTGCTGGGCTTGTATGACCTTCAAACGATCATCCGGGTGTACCCGTTCAAGCCACAAACCGGGTGTTGCCAGCCATTGCGCGGGCGTGTAACCAGTGGTTTGCGCCACATTGAAACTGACAAAGTCGACGACAAACCCGCCCTTTGCCTGCGGGTCGGCCGTCAATGAATAAATCACCGCCGGATTGACGGCCAGGATGTGCGCCAGGCGCTCAGCCTCCTGTTTGATCTTGGCGGTCAGGTTACCGCGCGCGATCGCATCGCGCCGGATCAAGAGGTACAGCGCCACGGACGTGACGAGGACAAAAAAACTACCCTTGGTCGATTGGAGCCAGGTCATTCTTTCGGGCGACTGAAAAAGTCCGGCCAGGACGCGGTCAGAAAGCCATACCCAAGCGCTGGCAAAGATGGCGTACAGCAGGCTGATACGTAGCGCAGCGTTGGCCCTAAACCATTGAGGAAGGCTCATGCAAGTCATTCTCAAAAAAGTAGTCAAAAATTACAGTCCGCCCTGGATGCCTGACACCCCGGGCCGGGAAAGGGTCTCCGCGTATCATAGTGGCCCTCTGCTTGATCAACACAAGCCACACTGACATGATCCGCCTGACCGAACTCAAACTCCCCCTGGAACACGCAGCCACCGCACTGCCCGCGCTGATTGCCAAGACACTGGGCGTGATGCCTGATGACTTGCGCGAATTCACCATTTTCAAGCGCAGCTTCGACGCGCGCAAAGCCGAGCTGATGCAGGTCTACATCGTGGATGTCGAGATCGACCCCACGCTGGAGGCTGCGTTGCTGGCCAGGTTTGCGGGCCACTTGCACATCTTTGCCACACCCGACATGCGCTACCAGCCGGTCGGACAGGCGCCGGCCGACTTGCCACTGCGTCCGGTGGTGGTGGGCTTTGGTCCGTGCGGCATTTTTGCCGCGCTGGTGCTGGCGCAAATGGGCTTCAAACCGATCGTGCTGGAGCGCGGCAAAAAAGTGCGTGAACGCACCCAGGACACCTGGGGCCTGTGGCGCAAGCATGTGCTCAATCCCGAGTCCAATGTGCAGTTTGGCGAAGGCGGCGCCGGCACGTTCTCGGACGGCAAGCTCTACAGCCAGATCAAGGACCCGCGCTTTCTCGGTCGCAAGGTCATGGACGAGTTCGTCAAAGCCGGTGCACCGCCGGAGATTCTGGTCGACGCCCACCCGCATATTGGCACCTTCAAACTGGTGAAAGTGGTGGAGAACCTGCGCGAGCAGATCATCGCGTTGGGCGGCGAAATCCGCTTTCAGCAGCGCGTCACCGATGTGCTGATTGAAGGCCAGGCGCAGGAGCGGTGCGTGCGCGGCCTCACCGTGCTGGACCAAGCCAGCGGCCAACCCTACGAACTGGAATGCAACCAGGTGGTGCTGGCGCTCGGCCACAGCTCACGCGACACCTGCACCATGCTGTACCAGCGCGGCGTGGCGATGGAAGCCAAGCCGTTCTCCATCGGATTTCGCATTGAGCACCCGCAAAGCGTGATTGACCGCGCCCGCTGGGGCCGTCATGCCGGCCACCCGAGCCTGGGCGCCGCCGACTACAAACTGGTGCACCACGCCAACAACGGCCGATCGGTTTATAGTTTTTGCATGTGCCCCGGCGGCACCGTGGTGGCCGCCACCTCGGAGCCCGGTCGCGTGGTGACCAATGGCATGAGCCAGTATTCACGCAACGAGCGCAATGCCAATGCGGGCATCGTGGTCGGCATTGACCCGAATGACTACCCGACCGACGCGCAATCTTTCCATGCCACCTTGGGCGAGCAGGTGTCGGCGCAACCGGCACCGGGGACCACACACCATCCGCTGGCCGGTATCGTGCTGCAACGCCAGCTGGAATCAAATGCCTATGTCATGGGTGGCTCCGACTACAACGCCCCCGGGCAACTGGTCGGTGACTTCGTGACGGGCAAAGCCTCGACCCAACTCGGTGGCGTGGAGCCGTCCTACAAACCCGGTGTCACGCTGGGCAACTTGCACACGGCCCTGCCCACCTACGCCATTGACGCCATCCGCGAAGCACTGCCCGCCTTTGCCCGCAAGATCAAGGGCTTTGACATGCCGGATGCGGTGTTGACCGGGGTGGAGACCCGCACTTCGTCACCCCTGAAAATCCCACGCAACGAAGATTTTCAGAGCACCAACACCCGTGGTCTGTATCCCGCCGGCGAAGGCGCCAGTTATGCCGGCGGCATTCTGTCGGCCGGGGTCGATGGCATCAAGGTCGCGGAAGCGGTGGCGCGGAGCTTGCTGGGCTTTAGTCCGCGCGCTTGAACAGGGCGAGCAACGAACCGGCCACCACAAAAAGTCCGCCAAACGTGCGGTTCATGGCACGGATATGGGCAGGCGATTTCAACGCCCCCAGTACCCGCGCGGCCAACACGGTATAGCCGGCCATGACCACCAGGTCGGTGAAGCCCAGGGTGGCGGCAATGATCAGGTACTGCGGCAGCAGCGGCTGCGCCAGGTTCATGAACTGGGGCACCACCGCCAGCAAAAACACCGTGCCTTTCGGGTTGACCGCATTGATCATGATCGCCCGCAGCACCATCGAGCGGCGGGTGACAAGCGCGCCCTCATCGGTCTTGGTCACCATTGGCGTGGCCGGTGCGCGCCACTGCGCAATGCCCAGCCACACCAGATAGGCCACCCCCAGCCATTTGACGACCAGGAAGGCAGTGCTGGAAGTGGCGACCAGCGCCCCCAGCCCCAAGCTGACCACAATCACCTGCAGCCAGATGCCAAGGATCAAACCGAAAGTCGTGAAGTAACCGCGCCGAAAGCCGTGGTTCAGCCCGGCACTCATGGCCGCGACCGCACCGGCGCCCGGCGAAATACTGATCGCCCAAGAGGCGGCAAAAAAGGCGAGCCAGGTCGAGAGTTCCATAGCGCCGACTCAGACTTGCGCGTTTTGCAGCGCCGCGATGCGTTCTTCAATCGGGGGGTGCGTGGAAAACAGCTGACCAATGCCACCGGCAATGCCGAACGCCGCCACACTCTTGGGCAATTCGCCGGAGTGCATGCCACCCAAACGCGCCAAGGCGTTAATCATGGGTTGTTTGCGGCCCAGCAATTGGGCCGAGCCCGCATCGGCGCGGAATTCACGGTGGCGGGAGAACCAGGCCACCACAATGGCGGCGGCAAAACCCAGCACGATGTCCAGCACGAACGTCGTGATCATGTAGCCAATGCCGGGACCGCTGGAACGCTCGTCGCCTTTGCGCAAGAAGCTGTCAATGGCGTAACCAATAACGCGACTCAGGAACACGACAAAAGTGTTCATCACGCCCTGAATCAGGGTCATGGTCACCATGTCGCCATTGGCGACGTGGGCGATTTCGTGGCCGATGACGGCCTCAATCTCGTCATGCGTCATGCCCTGCAGCAAGCCGGTGGAGACTGCCACCAAAGCTGAATTTTTGAAGGCGCCGGTGGCAAAGGCGTTCGGGTCGCCTTCAAAAATACCGACCTCGGGCATGCCGATGCCGGCTTTTTCAGACAGCTTGCGCACCGTCTCCACAATCCAGGCTTCGTCGGCGTTTTGCGGCTGGTTGATGATGCGCACGCCCGCGGTCCACTTGGCCATCGGTTTGCTGATCAGCAGCGAGATGATGGCGCCGCCAAATCCCATGATCAAAGCAAAGCCCAGCAAAGAGCCCAGATCAAGACCATTCGGGGTCAGGTACCGGTTTACGCCCAGCAAGCTGGCCACAATGCCGAGCACCGCCACCACCATCACGTTGGTCAAGACAAACAAAATAATGCGTTTCATGATTTCCTTCTAATACGGCTCAAATCAGCGAACCATTGACACGGATGTTAGGGGCGCGCGGTCCAAATACAAGGCCACGGGCCTCAAATGCCCACCGAGTTTACGGGCATTGGCCGGTCTGTCAGCTGGTGGCGGCGCCACCAGCTTTGGGCAAGCGAAACACACTGGCGTCGGCATAAAACGCCGCCTCTTCATTCGCCGCCCACCAGCCGGGCACGCCCAGCACTGGCAAGTGGGCAAACGGTTTGGCGGCCAGCTTTTCAGCACTCAGATCCGCCGCCACCCAGGCGTCCAGGCTTGCTATTGAATTAATAGCAAACTGCGCACGGTAGACGTGGGCTGTGATCGGTTTTCTTGGGTAAACCAGCTTCTCCAGCAAAGCGTGACCAAACAGCAGCAAATGGGCCTCGCGCCACAGCGGGCGCAGCTCCACAAACAAGCGCTGCCAGTCTTTGGCCACCAAGGCGTCCCACAGTGCGTCCGGTGCTTGCAGGAAGGCGGAATTTTCGTCAAACACGGTCAAGCCGTCGCGCGCCGGACCCCGCACCGGCTGGATCCCGGTTTGCGCAATTTGGGCGACGTGCAGCTGGTTCAAACGCCGCTTGGTCAGGGGGAACTGCAGCCACGCCAAACCATTAAAAAAGTCGTGCAAGCCCTTACGGGTGGGGCAGCAGTTGCTATCAAAAATATAGCTCTCGTAAGCCTGCCCCGGTGGCAGGTCACTTTGCGGCACAAAACGCACCGGGCTGGCCTGGGGCGCCAGCGCCGCATTCAGCACCGCCGCGTTGGTCGCACCTGCCGCCACTTGGGCCGCGATGCCCTGCCCGACTGCTGCGTAGGGTGCCAGCCAAGGGGCGGTCCAATCAATCGCCTCCACCAAATCAAGACAAAGCGGCAGGCCAGCCCCGCCAGCCTTTGGATTTTTCGCCATGGGAGAACTCAAGCGGAGTCCTTCGGCGGGGTGTAGCTCACCGTTCTCGGTTTTTCCGGGGGCAGCAGGGCGAAGTGCTGCGGAAATTTCTTCAACAATTTGGTGGCCGTCATGTTTTTGCCCCGCAATTTGGCGTCCAGCAGCGCTTTGGCGACCGCCGCAAGGGGCTGCGGCGGCCCCGCTTGCAGGGCGGGCACGGCCAACAGAATGGCGGCTACGTCGACGGTGTGCGACTGGTTTGCTGCACTATCTGCCGTGATTACCACGGGCATGACCTCTTGGGCCGCTGGCTTGCGGGCCGGGGCTTTTTTGGCGGGTGGCGTTTTGGTCGCTACCTTTTTCGCGGCTATCTTTTTGGCTGGCGTTTTAGCGGCCAGGGCTTTAGCCGCAGGGGCTTTCTTCGCCGCTGTTTTCTTGGCAACGGCACGCCGCCCCACGGGTACCTCCAGCACGGGCGCAGGAGCCGTACCGGCCAGCTGCGCTTCATGCAGCGCCTGCTCCGGCCCGACCAGGATCACGCGGTCATAGGCGGAAACGGCTTCGCGCCCCATCTTGCCGCGCTCCGACACGCACACCATGCGGATGCCGCGTTCACGCAGCCGCACCACCAACGGCACAAAGTCAGCGTCGCCCGAGCCAATGACCACCAGCTTGGGCGCCGGGGTTTGGCACGCAAACTCCATCGCATCCACGGCCAGGGCAATATCGGTGGTGTTTTTTGTCAGCGAGAGATTGACGAACGGGCGCACAGCCCACACCCGCAGCACGTCGGCCAAACCCTTCAGGTTTTCGGCACTGCCGTAAGCCCGCCGCACCGGCATGACGCCTTCCGACTCTTCCAGCACGCGAAATGCTTCGTCGACCCAAGCGCTGGCGCTCAAGTTATCGGCATCGATCAAAAAGACGTTCATTTCAACTCCTTGTTGGCGTGCCACGCATCAGGCGAACGGCTGGCTTTCAGCGAATCAATTTCCACGGCAGGGCTTCCCCCGAACGCAGGGGTTTCAGCGTCGCCTCGCCAAAGGCAAAGCTCTCCGGCGGCGTCCAGGCTTCGCGCTTCAGGGTGATGCTGCCGGTGTTGCGCGGCAGGCCATAAAAATCGGCGCCGTGGAAACTGGCAAAACCTTCCAGTTGGTCCAGCGCTCCCACCGCGTCAAAGACTTCGGCGTACATCTCGATGGCGGCATGCGCGGTGTAGCAGCCGGCGCAGCCGCTGGCATGCTCCTTCAGGTGGGCCGGGTGCGGCGCGCTGTCGGTGCCGAGAAAGAACTTGCGGGAGCCGCTGGTGGCCGCTTCCACCAGCGCCAGGCGATGGGTCTCGCGCTTCAACACCGGCAAGCAGTAGTAATGCGGCCGGATACCGCCGGTGAAGATGGCGTTGCGGTTGAACAGCAGATGGTGCGCGGTGAGGGTGGCCGCAAGGAAACGGTCGGCCTCCTGCACGTACTGCGCCGCCTCGCGGGTGGTGATGTGCTCAAACACAATTTTCAGCTCGGGAAAATCGCGGCGCAGCGGGATCAGCTGGGTGTCGATGAACACCGCTTCCCGGTCAAACAGGTCAATCTCCGGCGATGTCACCTCGCCATGCACCAGCAGCGGCATCCCGGCGCGCTGCATCGCTTCCAGCGTGGCGTAGGTCTTACGCAGATCAGTGACACCGGCATCGCTGTTGGTGGTGGCGCCGGCCGGATAGAGCTTGACGGCGACGATGCCGGCGTCGCGCGCGCGCTGGATTTCATCGGCCGGCAGCTTGTCGGTCAGGTAAAGCGTCATCAGCGGCTCAAACGGCACGCCTTCGGGCACGGCCGCCTGGATGCGCGCCTTGTACGCCAGCGCGGCCTCGGTCGTGGTGACGGGCGGGCGCAGGTTGGGCATGATGATGGCACGGCCAAACTGGCCGGCGGTGTGTGGCACCACCACGCGCAGCGCCTCGCCATCGCGCACATGCAAATGCCAGTCGTCGGGTCGGGTCAGTTGAATAGTTTGTGTCATGGCTGTATTGTCCCAAATGCGGTTTGACCGTGCCCCCGGCCTACAACACGGCCGACTGGGTCGCCAGATAATCCCACAGCGCCTGTGCGTTGCGCTTGGGCGCGGGCCCGGCGCTGCGGTTGGTGTGAATGCCTGTTTTGCCCGCTTCTTTGATGGAGGGCCGCTCCCGGTACGCCCGCACGTCCATGGTGATCTGCAGACCTTTCATTTCCGGCGGCAAGGCGCTCACCAGCTTTTTGGCGCGCAAATCCTTTTTAACGGCGCTGAAAGGCAAAAAGGCGATGCCATGCCCTTCCAGCGCCATTGCCTTCAGGCCTTCGGCCATGTCCGTTTCATACACGCGGTCAAAGTGGATGGCGGCGTCTGATTGTTTCAGGATCAACTCCACCATCTGTCCCAGGTAGGCGCCGGGCGCGTAGCCGAGGTACGGCAGGGGATGACCGGCGCGCCCCGGTAACTGAAACAGGGGCTTGCCATCGGCATCGGGCTTGACATAAGGCGCCATGACTTCTTCCCCCAGACTGACCATCTCGTAACGATCGGCGTCCAGCTGGTAGGGCTGCGAGGGGTGGTGGTAAGCGATCAACAGATCGCAACTGCCTTCCACCAGTCGCATGACGGCATCGTGCACATTGAGCGCAATCAGGCGGCTTTTGATCGGGCCGAACTTTTCGCGCAGGGCCGACACCCAGGCCGGGAAAAACGTGAACGCCAACGTGTGCGGCACCGCAAACTCGATCACATCCTGCCCGGCGGCGGTGTGCCCGCGCAGCATGGCCCGCGTGCTTTGCAGCGCCTGCAACACCTCCAGCGACTGGGAATAAAGCGTCTCGCCGGCGGGCGTCAGCCGCGTCGGATAGCTGCTGCGGTCCACCAGGTCGGTGCCGGCCCACGCCTCCAGCGACTGGATGCGCCGCGAGAACGCGGGCTGGGTGACGTGGCGCAACTGGGCCGAGCGGCTGAAACTGCGGGTTTCAGCGAGGGAGACAAAGTCTTCAAGCCATTTGGTTTCCATGGGCCGGAATTATGCGCGGATTGCATGGATGGGCGTTGATTGTGGTGAAGCGCTGGCGCGCGACGGGCATAAACGCCACAACGGTTAGAGTCGTGTTTTGAATTTGCTGGGCAAAACACAATGAAATGGATCCTTGGCCTGCTGGCCATGCTTGCTTTGGCCTGTGGCGTGGTACTCGCTTACGCCCTGTTCGTACTGGCGCCCGGTCTGCCCGCGCTGGATGCGGTGACCGACTACCAGCCCAAGATTCCGTTGCGCATCTACACCGCCGACAACGTCTTGATCGGGGAATTCGGCAAGGAGCGCCGGGACTTTGTTTCCATCCAGGAAACGCCCGCACTCATGAAGAATGCCTTGTTATCCATTGAAGACTCGCGCTTTTACAGCCACGGCGGCGTGGACTTCATTGGGGTGACGCGGGCCGTCCTGTCGGACCTGACCGGCGGCGTGAACCAAGGGGCGTCCACCATCACGATGCAGGTGGCCCGAAACTTCTTTCTCACCCAGGAACGCACGCTCTCGCGCAAGCTGAAAGAGGCCATGCTGGCCTACCGCATCGAATCGGCCTTGAGCAAGGACCAGATTCTGGAGCTGTATATGAACCAGATTTACCTGGGTCAACGCAGCTACGGCTTCTCCAGCGCGGCACGCAGCTATTTTGGCAAGTCGCTTCAAGACCTCAGCCTGGCCGAGGCGGCGATGCTGGCCGGTTTGCCGCAAAACCCGTCCCGCCACAACCCCGTCGTCAATCCGCAACGGGCCAAGCAACGCCAACTGCTGGTGCTGAAAAGCATGCTCAGACTGGGCTACATCACGGAGGCGCAATTGGCACAGGCCAGCAGTGAGCCACTGCGTGTTGGTGCCAGTCCACAGTTTGAAACGCATGCTGCCTACGCGGCCGAGATGGTGCGGCAAAGCATCTTTGCGCAATACCAGGAAGCCGCTTACACCATGGGGTTGAAGGTGGTCACTACCATCACGCAGGCCGAGCAGGAAGCCGCCTACCAATCGGTGCGGCGCAACGTCATGGCCTACGACCAGCGCCATGGCTACCGTGGCCCCGAGGCATTCATCGAATTACCCGCAGCAGAAGATGCGCGGGAGAATGCGATGGATGACTTGCTGCAGCAACACCCGGCCAGCGACAACTTGCTACCGGCTGTGCTCACCAGCGTTTCGGCCAAATTACTCAAAGCCGAGTTGTCCAGCGGCGAGTCCATCCAGATCACGGGGGAAGGCTTGCGCTTCGCCGCCCCCGCTTTGCAAGCCAACGCCAATCGTGCGCTGAAGCTGCGCCCCGGGGCGCTGATCCGGGTCCTGCAAGGCAGCAAAAAAGACTGGTACATCACGCAGTTGCCCGAGGTGGATGCGGCCTATGTGGCACTCGATGCGCAAACCGGGGCCTACCGCGCCTTGGTCGGCGGCTTTGATTTCACGCGCAAAAACTTCAACCATGTCACCAGCGCCTGGCGTCAACCCGGCTCGTCGATCAAACCGTTTATTTACTCGGCGGCGCTGGAAAAAGGCTTTGCACCGGCCACCCTGATTAATGACATGCCGCTACCCGCCAGCGACGACACGCAGCAATGGACTCCACACAATGATGACGACAAGTACGACGGTCCGATCACCATGCAGACCGCTTTGGCGCAATCCAAGAATGTGGTGTCGGTTCGGATTTTGCAAGCCATTGGTGCCAGCTATGGGCGTGATTTTTTACCCAAGTTTGGTTTTGACGGCAGCAAACATCCGGTCAATCTCACGCTGGCCTTGGGCACGGGTTCCGTCACGCCGCTGCAGCTGGCCGCCGCCTATGGTGTGTTTGCCAACGGCGGTTACCAAGTCAGCCCGTGGCTCATCCAACGCATCACCGATGGCCGTGGCCAACTCCTGTTTGAAGCCAATAAACCGGCGCAGCCGCCCGAAGACTCGCGCGTGCTGGACAGCCGTAACGCCTTCGTCATGGACAGCATGCTGCGAGAAGTCACGCGCTCGGGCACCGGCGCCATGGCAACGCAAAAACTAGGCCGCCACGATCTGGCGGGCAAGACCGGCACCACCAACGATGCCGTCGACGGCTGGTTTGCCGGTTATGCCAGCAACACTGTGTCGGTCGCCTGGATGGGCTTTGACGAGCCCAAATCCCTGGGCAACCGCGAGTTTGGGGCGACTCTTGCCTTGCCGATCTGGATCGACAGCATGCGCCAGGCCTTGTCCGGCAAGGCCGAAGTGACGCGCAGCGTGCCAGAGAATGTACTCAACGTGGACGGCACCTGGCGCTATGCCGAATTTGGCAATGGGGCCGGCGTGCAAACGCTGGGGATGGACGAACAGCCGGTGAATCAAGCGCCCATCGGTAACCCTGCGGGCCAGGGTTACTGAGCGGACTAATGACTTTACCGCGGAGCCACGTTGATATTTCGCAACAAGGTTCTTCGGGTATCCGGCATGCTGGATTGGCAACCCATCACAGGCCAGCAAAGGTTTTTCTGACGATCCCGAGATTGGCATTGCGCCAATCTGTGCACCTTGCTGGGCCCAAAAAATATAAAGGTACGCTTGCTTCATGGCTGCATTCAAAACGTTTCGATTAACCCGGTATTTTTCGATTCTCTCGTTTGTGCTGATCGCCGTCGCGGGCGGTGCACTCGGTCTGTCGGCACAGCAGCAGGCCACACGTCAAGTCACCGATATGGCGCAGCGGCACAACGAAGCCATGAGCCAAGTCTTCCTCAATGAACTGTGGCCCCACTTTTCGGTGTTTGTCGCGAAGTCTGCCGGGCGTTCCGCCACCGATTTGCGCAAAGCCGTCGAATCACTGGAATTGAAGTCCAAGACCTCGGCATTGATGATGAATTCGGACATCATCAAGGTCAAGGTCTACAACCAGGACGGTCTCACGGTTTTCTCAACCGATGCCAGCCAGATTGGCGAGAACAAGCGGGACAACCAGGGCTTTAAGGCGGCCCTGGCGGCACACCCCGCCAGCGAACTGACTCACCGCAACCAGTTCGACAGCTTTGAGGGCTCGCGGGTGGATCTGGATGTTCTCTCCAGCTACCTGCCCATTCACGACGGCGAACAAATTCCGGGGGTCATTGAGCTCTACCAGGACGTCACCCCCTTTGTGCAGAACTTGCATCAAGTGCTGCTGGAAGTCATGCTGGTGGGTGCCCTGGTGATGTTCCTGCTGTATTTGATACAGCTGATGGTGGTTCGCTACGCACAAGGCATCCTGCACAAGCAGGAAATTGCGCTCAGGGAGTCCAATCGTGAACTCGATGTCCGGGTTGCAGAACGCACACACGCACTGGCCGGCATCAACAGCCAGCTGGAGGCCGAAGTGCTGGAGCGCCGCAGGGCGGAGGCCCGGCTGGCGCACCTGGCCCACCATGACACACTGACCAGCCTGCCCAACCGCCTGCAATTTGCAGAACACCTGCAGCGCAGTGTCAGCAAAGCCGAACGCAATCGCCATCAGTTGGCCGTGCTGTTTATTGATCTGGATCGTTTCAAGACGGTCAACGACACGCTGGGGCACGCCGTGGGCGACGAGTTGCTGATTGAGGTGGCGCGCCGCCTGACCGGACAACTGCGGGGTGGCGACCTGCTGGCACGCCTGGGGGGCGACGAGTTTGTTTGCATCCTGGAAGAAACTCAGGCCCCGCAGGATGCCAGTCGGGTGGCCGAAAAACTGATTGCATGCATCGCCGCGCCCCTCTCCATTCAAGGACACGACTTGGGCATTTCGGCCAGCATTGGCATTAGCCTGTTTCCGGCCGACGGCATGGATGGTGGCAACCTGCTGCGGGCCGCCGACACGGCCATGTACCAGGCCAAAAAACATGGCCGGAACACCTACCATTTCTACACCCCCGAAATGACCCTCTACGCCCAGAAGCGGGCGCAACTGGAACGACTTCTGCGCCACGCCATCGAGAACGACGAGCTTGAAGTGCACTACCAGATCAAGATGGCTGTGGCCGACAGCACCAGCCCCTGCGGTGTCGAGGCACTGGTGCGCTGGAACAGCCCAACGCTGGGCTCAGTCTCCCCAGTGCAATTTATTCCAATCGCGGAGGAAACCGGCTTCATCGTCGCACTGGGCGAATGGGTGCTGCGCACAGCCTGCCGTCAAATGACGGCATGGCGAGCCAGCGGTGTCGCCGTGCCCCGAATATCCGTGAACCTGTCCGTGCGACAACTGGAGCGCGCGGACATTCTGGAAGTGGTGCAATCCGCGCTGCAAGAATCGGGCTTGCCGCCTGATGCACTGGAACTGGAGATCACCGAGTCGGTGATCATGAACGTGGACGACGCCATCAACGTGCTGAAACGCCTGCGTGAACTGGGCGTCCGGCTGGCCGTGGATGATTTCGGCACCGGCTACTCGTCTCTGGCTTATCTCAAGCTGCTGCCTATCAACACGCTGAAAATTGACCGCTCGTTTGTGATCGGCATCGGCGACAACCTGGGCGACGAATCCATTATTCAGGCCGTCATCGGCATGGCCCGCAGCCTGGGCCTGAGCACAGTGGCGGAAGGGGTCGAAACCGAACAACAACTGGCCTTTTTGCGCCACGCCGGTTGCGATGAGATTCAAGGCTATTTTTTCGGCAAACCGCAGCCGTCAGAAGAATTTCTGGCGAACTGGCGCCAGGCCGAGTCGGCTGAAAAACTATTCAAACGATTGCTGCACGGCCCGCATCTGCGCATCGCGCCGATGGAGGGCGCGTAGAGACAGGCAAGCCAGAGAAACCCCTACGCAGTCCGTCAAACTTTCGAACCATAAAACCGAACCGAATTGCGCCCCGCCTCTTTGGCCTGGTACATGGCTGTGTCTGCCCACTTGAGGATGTCGTCCTGCTTCACTTCAGAATTGATAAACAAGACCACGCCAATGCTGGCCGTACATTGATGCTCGACCGTGGTCTCCTCCTTGGCTTCATTGCGGAGGGTCAGCCGGTAGGGGGCAGACAAGCTGCTGCGAATCTTCTCGGCGATGATGGCGGCTTGTGAAGATGATTCGGTTTTATCCGAACTCAAATTGCTCAACATCACCACAAACTCATCGCCGCCAAAGCGTGCCACGGTGTCCATTTCGCGCACACAACTGGTCAACCGCCTGGCCGCCTCAATCAGCAACATATCGCCCGCCAGGTGCCCATGCGTGTCATTGAGCGACTTGAAGTTGTCCAGATCAAGCACCATCAATGCGCCATAACAGGCACTGCGCTTGCTGGTCGCCATGGACTGTCGCAAGCGGTCGTTGAGCAGGCGACGGTTTGGCAGTTTGGTGAGGGGGTCATAAAACGCCAGTTGCCGCACCTGGTCTTCCATCTGCTTGCGTTCGGTGATGTCGGAGAACAAGGCCACGTACTGCCGGATATTGCCCTGCTCATCGCGCACGGCGCTGATGGTTTGCATCTCGGCGTACACCTCGCCCGTCTTGCGGCGGTTCCAGATTTCGCCATACCAGTGGCTTTTATCGATCAGACCGGCCCACATCGCGGCGTAGTACTCTTTGTCCTGACGACCGGAACTCAAGATGCGCGGGTTGCAGCCCAGGACTTCGTCACGGCTGTAGCCGGTGATACGACTGAAGGCCTCGTTGACATCAATGATGGTGCCGTCATCGCTGGTAATCATGATGCCTTCATGGGCATGGGTGAACACGCTGGCGTCGAGATTGAGTTTTTCTGCGGCTCCTCGGCTCTCGGTGATGTCAGCAATCACACCGATGAGGCCGCGCTCCTCACCATTGGCATCGTAGAACCGCTTGCCCGTCAGATGCCCCCAGAACTGGGTTTGGTCGGGGCGCCAATACAGTCGATCCACATCCACCGAGGTGACGGAGCCATCCAGCAAGGCATGCATATTCTGGCGCCCACTCTCACGCTCTGCAGGGGGTAACAGGGCGATGTATTCAGTCCCATGCAAGGTGTCCAGGGAGCATTTAAACATGTCAGCCATACGCTTGTTGGCTTGCGTGACACGCCCCTCCATATCGATCAAAAAGATAGCCACGCTGGACGTATCCAGAATTTGCTTGAGCAAGGCCTCGCGCTGATTGAGCGTATTCAGCACCCGATTGAAGCCGCCGATCAGTTCGCCGATTTCATCTTGACTGGCGACCGGCAAAGGCTGCGCGGGCTGGTTGGTTTCCGACAGGGTGGCTAGCGTTCTCGCGGCCGCCAGCATCGGGGAAAGTTGACGTCGCAACATCCATGAGATCAACCACCACGTCAGGCCACCCGCCAGCACGCTCAGAAAGATCGTGGCCAGCAGCATGCGCTGCTGCATGGCGCGAATCGGGGCAAAGACCTCCTCGGTGTGCAGCACAAGCCCCATGGACCAGCCCGCCACCGGAATGCCCTTGACGGCCGTGAGTTCTTCAATGCCACGGGAACTGACGGAAACACCGTAGCCTTCATACCCCTGCATATAACGGTCGAACAAAGGGTTGACGCCGGGCGCAGGAGTCGGCTGCATGGTGCGGCTCTTGTCGGTGGCGGTCACAAACAGCTGGTGCTGCGGCGCAATCAGGAGATAACCACCGGTCTTGCCGTAGCGGCTGGCCATAATCTTGTCGAGAAAATTGGGTTTACCCAGGTTAATCACGCCAAACAGGGCGCCGATCACCTTGCCCTGCGCATCGCGAATAGGGGTCGCCATGACCAAAACCGGCGTTAGCAGCGTCTTGCCGATGACCGGCCGACCGATGATCGATTTGCCGTCCTTGAGTGCGCCAGCGATGTAATCCTGGTCCAGGTAATTGATGCCGATCCGTCCTAGCGAACGTGGCACGTCAACAATCACAGTGCCGTCAGAGCGGACGACGCTGATGCCGCCATTGAACATATCTTGAATAATCAGGCGCTTTTCCAAGTAGGCCTGCAGGGTGGCCGCCTTGCCCAGAAGAGCCGGGGTAATTTCTCCTGCATTTATTTCCAGGGCCCTCAGCCGGTCGGTCAATTCGGTATTGACTTGCTCGGCGGCCAAAGAAACCGTCGAGAACTGCTGTTTGCCCAACAAACGCTCCATATCCTGGCGCAGCATCCGGCTGGCATAAAACGACAGCAACCAGATACTGATCAGGAAAATGACCAGCGTGAAGAGCGTCACTCTGCTTTTAAGTGACTGCCAGTTAAAAAAGTTGAAACGCATGCAAATTTACGCCTGTCGATATTCTTGTTTTATTTGCATCTACGATGCTTCATTTAACCTTCTCGGACCCAGGATGAAGTCAGTTAAATGTGGACTTTGGGTGCCCTCAATCGGTCTGAATTAACTCTACCACTTTCAGCGTTAAACGCCTGACGGCAGCAGAAAAAAACGTCCCAAAAATCACGCTGAACTCTGCTGCAGCGCCCACATCGATGCATGGCGCGTTTGTTGGCGGAGTCCAGCGCCGAGGTGGCTTCGTCGAAAATCAGGTTGGCGGGTTTTTCAGCACGGTGTCAATGGCTTACCATGGCCGCTGACGCCCCCGGCGCGGGATGAGCGACGGGATAATCTGCGTCTCTATGAGAAGTTTCAAACAGACGTGATCACAAAATGGCCCTACTAATTATTGATGCGCTGAACATCATCAGGCGTATTCACGAGGCTATTCCCGAGCCAGACAGCGAGGAGAAGGTGGCGGACACCATCAAATCAAGCCTGAGCTCGTTCAAACGCGCACTCAAGACCCACAGGCCGACCCACGCGGTGGCGGTCTTTGACCATGGGGGTCGCACCTGGAAACACGATCTCTATGAAGCCTATCAAGCCCACCGCAAACCCATGCCGCAACCCTTGCGGGATGGCCTGCTGACCCTCAAGCATGAACTGCATGACATGGGCTTGCACTGGATTGCTATTGAAGGCATCGAAGCGGACGATGCCATTGCCGCGCTGGTCGAAAAATGGTGCGTCACCAGGACGGAGCGAGCCATCATTTTGTCGACCGACAAGGACTTTTTGCAGCTGCTCAATGACCAGGTCTGTATTTACGACCACTTCAAAGACGTTTGGCGTGACGCCGCTTATGTGCAGGAGAAATTTGGTGTGACGCCATCGCAGATGGGCGATCTGCTGGCCCTCATGGGTGATGCGGTGGATGGCGTCCCCGGTGTGGACAAGGTCGGCCGCAAAACCGCGGCCACGCTGCTTCGAATCAATGGCAATCTGGACCGGCTGATCTCCAACGCCGACAAGGTGGCGGGACAAGTTGGCGTGAATCTGCGCAAGGGCATTGAGATCGCCAGGCTGTCCAGACAACTGGTTTCATTCAAGACCGATATGCCGCTGGGGCTGACCTGGAAGATGCTGGCGCAGGTTCGGGTATCAACACACCCTTCTCACACCATGATCGATAGTTCGCCATGAGCACACTGCCAGCGGAGTTGGACCGCCTTTATCTTGCTCATGAGCGAAACATCCAAAGCTCCCACAGTGCAGAGCCCGGCCTGATGGCGCCCGATGGGACAGTGCGCGCCATGGTGCTGGAACTGGCCAGACCCGCCGACTGGACCCTGCTGTCAACCGTTTGGCGCGGGGTGCAGACTGATCTCGAGTTGCCCGCACCGGCGATCGCAGTTTCCGGCATTGACGGTTACCAACTGTGGTTTTCACTCGCAGAGCCCGTTTCCGTCGCGCAAGCGAGGGCGTTTCTTGAATCGTTATGTGTGCGCTATTTGAGTTTGGTGGCACCCGGGCGCCTTTCGATGATGCCGTCTGCTGACGCGTCCATGCCCGACAAAATCCAGCACGCCCTGCTGGTGCCCGCACTGCAGCCAGCAACGGGCCGATGGTCCGCGTTCGTGGCGCCGGATCTGGCCGCCATCTTCTCGGGAGAACCTTGGCTTGACCTGCCCCCCAACCCCGACGCGCAAGCCAAGGTCCTGTCGCGCCTTGAATGCATCAAGCCCGCTGTTTTTCATGCCACACTGGAACGACTGATTCCCGTTGTCAGGACGGCGACCTCGCCCATGACATCCGTGGCTGGCGAGACGGATGGCAGCCAAGCCAACCAGGAAGTCAAAGCATCAGCACCCCATGGGAACAGTCTCGATCCCAAGGGCTTTTTGTTGGGCGTTATGAACGACAAGACGGTTGAACTTCATCTACGTATCGAGGCTGCGAAAGCACTTTTGCCTTATTTCAAGGGTCAGTGCGGGGCTAAGCCGACTAAAGATCGGCAGGTATAGTTCATTGAACCTTATAGAGCGAACAATGAACCCAAAGTCAAATACCCTCTTTCACTTCACCAAGAGCCGCGAAACACTAAAACATATTTTGAGGAGTGGATTCTGGCCAAAGTACTGCCTCGAGGACGTTGGTTGGCTTGGATACGAGAACACTAACTATATTGCTTACCCTATGGTTTGCTTCTGTGATATTCCTTTATCCAGGATCGCTGATCATGTCGGCTTTTATGGGGAGTTCGGCATAGGTTTAACTAGACAATGGGCTGAGTCGAACGGCCTGAATCCTGTTCTCTATGTTGCAGGTGAAAATAGTGTGACCCGCTCATTCCGAGATCTAAGTAGTGTTGCGCTAAACCTTACTGACGATGAGCAGCAAGAAAAACATTTGGTTGTCGTGCGACATCTGCTAGCACATACAAAGCCCGTTCAAGGGACGATGGTCGTTGATGGCAAGCCAGTAGAAAAACTCTTCTATCAAGAATCCGAGTGGCGATGCGTACCAACGAATAACAAATTGAATACTTATTTACTCAAATCGAAATTTGACGATGAAAAGGCGCGTGACGAAGAAAACGCCAATACAAAACAGCATGCTCTCATTGAATTCGGTCCTCGAGACGTGAAATATATTTTTGTAAAAACTGATGCTGATATTCCAGATATAGTCAATTTCATACAGGATGAGCTTGACCGCTTTCCAAGCGCGGATTTAAAAGTTTTATTGACTCGGGTTGTATCTCTGGAGGGCTTAAACGACGATCTGTAGCGTAAGTTTATGATTCCGCGCGAGTACCCGAAAGCTTTGCCTTTGGGTTCGTTATATGCGCTACTGCAGGCAGGTGATTGCGTATGAAAGAAGGTAAGTTTTTTCTTCCGGCCTGTAGAAAACATGAATTGGAATCATAATTTTTCAGAGGTTACGTACTGACTACATGTCCCGTCCCGTGTGATCATATCCCCGTCCGTAGCTGGCCGCTGTTTAGAGCCCGCCAGTTGATGCGCGACGTGATTGAGTCATTACAGGGAGCAAAGAAGTCATGAGCCAAGTTCATCCATGCGCCAGAACGACCCCTCGCACACGTGCTGAAATCAATGCTTCGCC
>Ga0209100_1000174_pt1 | contig 72623 bp, 61 predicted proteins | sample lystaG_FD_185480 | JGI IMG/M metagenome (GOLD analysis project Ga0209100, IMG submission 185480) | Glacier valley bacterial and archeal communities from Borup Fiord, Nunavut, Canada, to study Microbial Dark Matter (Phase II) -... | ecosystem: Environmental > Aquatic > Freshwater > Ice > Glacier ... | reverse complement strand
TCCGCACTATATTTAATCCTTTCCACCAAGGCCATGATGCAAAGGGATTTGCACTCAGAATTGGTCATCTGGCAAGTGCCATTGCCTGTGCGCTTCTGGTAATGCCGACATATGCGCTCATCTCCGGCGGAGCACAACCCGCTCAGAATGGAGAGCAGCAAGGCCAGATTCAGCATTATACAGTCAAGATGCTTGCAACGCCCTTTGGACAGTTGTTGGTGGGCAGTATTGGCATAATCATAATCTTAGTTGGTTTCGTACAATTATTTCAGTGCTTAAATTCGGGCTTCGACCGGCAAATTTACATCACAAGGCTGGATCCGGTTCAATTGAGCCGCGTCAGATGTTTTGGCAGATTTGGCACCATCACCTGCGGAATCGTCTTTGCGCTTGTCGGTCTCTTTATAGTTATGGCTGCATATACAGGTGATTCACTTACCGTCAAAGGCTTTGACAGCACACTAACAGCCATTCTGCAGCAGCCATATGGACCTTGGCTCATGGGGGCGGCTGCTTTGGGTCTTCTTTCATTGGGATTGTACTCTTTGTGTCTGTCCATATTTTTTAGATTGAAAAAACATGAAACAAAAACATATTTATTTGATAGATTGTTTTCTTATGACTGTAAATACTATTCGAACAGATATTAACAATTACTATCAAATCAAATGGATGTATTAGGTCACATTAAAGAAGAACATAGCAGTTTAAAAAAGAAAAACAAACTGATTAATCTGGCAGTTAAAGAAGGAGGTAATTATCATGGCTAAAACGATGTCTTTTATTCTTGGTCTCGCATTACTGGCTTTGGGTATCCTGGGAATCACAGGTATAGTACCGATGTTCACAAGCGATCCGAATTACGTTAATATCGGCGAGATTATTCTTGGCGGCTTAGGTTTGTTAGTCGGTATATATACACGGCAGAGTACAAAATACGACAGGCAGCAAAAAGACTTCTCGCGCCAAACAAAAGACAGCTACGACCGGCAAAAACAAGAGAATGAACAGTTGAAAAAGGAAAACGAGCAAGGGAGAAAAGACAGTCTCGAGCAACAGCGACATGCGAATGATCAGCTTAGAAATGAACTCGAACACCAGAAACAAGAGAACGAGAAGCTTAATAAAAATATTTTATAGAAAATCAAGGGGTAATATACGAAGAGTGTTTGATAATCTTAACACCGAATTTAAATATATTGCCACGGACCAACATAAGAGGTACCAAGTATGGGCAAAGAAATAAACACAAATAATTCCGGAAAAAACAAACAGGAAGAAGGCACATCGCCCATCATTCAATTACAACCGGCTTCCGGCGGGGCGCTGCACCAGATCGCTGGAGGAAAACACCCCGAGCTCACCACCAACCAGGGCGTCGTCCTTTCCGATAACCAGAACTCGCTGAGGGCCAACCCCCATGGCCCCACACTTCTGGAGGACTTCGTACTTCGTGAAAAAATCACCCATTTTGATCACGAGCGAATTCCTGAACGTATCGTCCATGCGCGTGCGACCGGCGCGCATGGATATTTTGAACTTACCAGCTCACTTAAAGAGTTTACAACTGCTAAGATACTCACCGAGGTAGGCGAGAAGACGCCTGTATTTACTCGAATATCAACTGTCGCAGGAGGTGCAGGCTCAGTAGACACTCCTCGTGACGTACGCGGTTTCGCTGTCAAGTTCTACACAAAGGAAGGCAACTGGGACCTGGTCGGCAATAACATTCCCGTCTTCTTCATTCAGGACGCCATCAAATTTCCAGATCTTATCCATGCTGTAAAAATGGAACCCGACCGCGGTTTTCCACAATCAGCAACCGCTCACGACACCTTCTGGGATTTTATTTCCCTTACGCCTGAATCCATGCACATGGTGATGTGGATCATGTCTGACCGTACGTTACCGCGTTCGCTGCGGATGATAGAAGGCTTTGGTATACATAGTTTCCGGTTGATCAACGATTCCGGCGAATCAACCTTCGTGAAGTTCCACTGGCGTCCAAAGCTTGGGCTGCAATCCACGATTTGGGATGAGACGGTTAAGATTTCCGGCGCGGATCCCGATTTCCACCGTCGGGATATGTTCGAGGCCATTGAGACCGGTAATTTCCCCGAGTGGGAATTCGCGGTACAACTCTTCACGCAGGAGGAAGCAAACAAATTTCCGTTCGATCATCTGGACCCTACAAAACTGATTCCCGAAGAGTTGGTACCTTTAAAAGTGATTGGCCGAATGGTTCTGGATCGCTGGCCAGACAACTTCTTCGCCGAAACCGAACAGGTTGCTTACTGTCCGGGTAATATAATTCGGGGCATTGATTTCTCAAACGATCCACTGCTGCAAGGTCGTTTATTCTCCTATATCGACACACAGCTGTCGCGCCTGGGCACACCCAATTTCAATCAGATCCCGATCAACGCGCCCAAGTGCCCGTTCGGCAATCAACAACGCGACGGACACATGCAGATGGAACAACCGACGGGACGTGTCGCATATGAGCCTAACTCGCTTTCCGATAACTCGCCGCGTGAATCGCCGGCCCACGGCTTTCATAGCGCCGCGGTAACAGAAACAGGCGAGAGAGGCCGCATCCGTGCCGAGAGCTTCTCCGACCATTACAGCCAGGCGCGGCAGTTCTATCGCAGTCAAACTGCGTATGAGAAGGCGCATATCGCCTCGGCTCTCGTGTTTGAGCTTTCGAAGGTCGAACATGTGCACATTAGACAAACGATAGTAGGTCACCTGCGGATTATCGAAGAAGACCTCGCCAAACGTGTTGCCGCGGGTCTTGCATTGGACAAAATGCCCGCTAAGCCGGCAACTGCTGCATCCGTGCAGGAACTGGAGCTTTCGCCCGCATTGCAAATCATCGGCAAGATGAAAGACACACTCATGGGCCGCGCGATTGGCATTCTTATCGCAGATGGTTCAGACGGTTCTGCTATCAAGAAGATCAAGAACGCCGCGACCGATGCAGGTGCTTCCGTAAAGATAATTGCGCCCAAAGTGGGCGGTGCAAAGCTTGCCGACGGCTCGATGCTGGCGGGTGACGGACAACTAGCGGGTACACCATCTGTGCTATTCGACGCGGTTGCCGTCATCCTATCTGAAGAGGGCGCACAAACGTTGTCGAAGGAAAGTGCAGCGATCGATTTCGTGCGCGACGCTTTTGGGCATCTCAAGGCAATTGCGGTCGATAAAGGCGGCCAAGCGCTCTTGAAAATGGCAAATGTTGGACAAGACGCGGGCGTCGTGGATGCCCATAATATTGACGCATTTATTGCTGCTGCAAAGACTCGTCAATGGGACCGGGAAAAATCCGTTCGAACACTGGCATAACATCACCACAGACGACGGCATCACAATCCACAAATATGGACCCCACATCTTCCATACAAACAATAAGCAGGTTTGGGATCTCTGCTCCCATTTCACTAGCTTACTGTCATATCAGCATCGTGTGCTGACCATCCACACAGGTCAGCACACAATGCTGTTTCCGACTAATAATATTTGTCCTGTTAATATAATTATCCCAAAAATCAACAGTTACTCATAGAAAATATTTTAGTATTATTTGGTATACTTTTCATTCTTAGAGGAGAAAAATTATGATAGAAACATCATATTGGGCTGATACTGTCCCTGCACCGTCATATCCGGAATTTACAGTCAACGAAAAGTGCGACGTAGCCATTGTGGGCGCCGGCCTTACTGGGATTACTACCGCGTTGCTGCTTGCAGAGGCGGGCGCCGATGTCGTGGTTTTGGAATCTGACAGGGTGGGTTCCGGAACCAGCGGATACACAACAGGGAAAGTCACTATACAGCACGGTCTGAAATATCAGACCCTTTCCGAAAAGAAAGCTGAAGCATATGCGGCGGCAAACCAAGCCGGTTTTGCAAAGATATGTGAAATAATTGATGGCTACGGCATTGCCTGTGACTTCGATAGAATGACATCATACGCATATGCACGTGAAGGTGAAAAAACAAACTTGCTCGAAAAAGAGATGGAAGCATATAAGAAGCTTGGGATAAATGGTCGAATGGTCAGCGAAACCCACCTGCCATACAAGACCGCTGGTGCTTTGGCTATGGACGGACAGGCGCAGTTTCATCCTTTAAAATATCTCTACGCCCTTGCAGACATTTTTATAAAAAAGGGCGGCCGAATTTATGAGCATTCAAAAGTAGTCGATTTTGCAAGAAGGGATACATGCGAGCTATCCACCAAAAAAGGCCGTCTTATTGCACCTAGCGCTGTATTGGCCACCAACTATCCGTTAATCGACTTTCCAGGGTCTTTTTTCTTGAAACTGCATCAGTCGCGTTCCTATGCGATCTGCACGGACGCCATAAGCGTAAACGTACAAGGCATGTATATCTCAATAAATGAACCTGCTAATTCAGTGCGGATGCATTATTCCAAGGACATGAACCGCCTGATTTTGGTGGGATACGGCCACAAGACAGCTGATGGCAATGGTTGCGACAGCTTTGAGCGTCTTGAGGATTTTCTGCAAGCAGGATTTAGCGAGGCAGATAAATCTCCATCATACCGCTGGTCGGCGCAGGATTGCATTACACTGGATGGCATGCCATATATAGGCGCGTTATTTGATGAAAATCCGAATGCTTATGTAGCGACCGGCTTTGCGAAGTGGGGTATAACGAACAGCGCCGCGGCAGCAATGATGCTTGCCGACGACATAGTGGGGACAAGCTTTTTTAGCAAACAGTTGAGAGAACAGTTTGATCCGATGCGGTTTACACCTGGCGCGTCAGCGAAGAAATTTGTCTTGCAGAGCGCTGACGTGATATCTGCGTTTTCTGCGGGTAACGCACGGATACCCTCGGGGGATTACGACAATCTGGAGAAGGGTCAGGGGGCCGTTTTAAGGATAGGCGGTAAGACACAGGCGTTATACAGGGAGGAAGACGGGAACTTGTTAGCTCATAAGGCGCACTGCACGCACATGGGTTGTCCGCTCAAATACAACGAAGCGGAGATCTCGTTCGACTGCCCTTGCCATGGTTCGCGGTTTTCCGTTCAGGGTGAGGTGCTGAATGGCCCGGCAAAGTATCCGCTCGAAAAAATAGAATAATAGGGCTTTGTTGCAAAAATTCTAATTAATATGTTCAGTCGAGCTACCAAAAGCTGCAAAATATACTGCTACACATTTTATTTTTAAGCCGGATTATGAAACCAATTCCCAACAGATACGATGTATTAAAATCACAAATTCATTGAAACTTATGGGTTTGCATTCATAACCATTCGCTCCTAGTTTCATGCTTTTCCGGCGGTCATTTTCATCAACTGAAGATGATAATATGAAGACTGGAAGATGTTGTGTGTCTGTATTTGCGCGGATTTGTCGAAGAACTTCAAAGCCGTCTATGAACGGCAGCTTCAGGTCCAAAATTACCACCGCTGGTTTATTCTCCAGGTCGGGCGACAAAAGATACGAGAGGGCTTCCGGGCCATCGGTGACGACCACCAGCCTGTTTTGGATGTGACATTTGTTGAGTGCTTTGATTGTCAGAGCGACATCATTCGAATTATCTTCGGCCAAAAAAATATATTTTTCACTCATGATTCTTTCACTCTTATTACCGCCTTCATAATTCCAAATAGAGGGGGAGCTCAAGATAAAACATCGCGCCGTGATTGAGATGGCTTGATGCCCAATAATTGCCATTATGCCTTTGCATGATGCGCTTGACTGTGGCCAGACCAATCCCGGTTCCTTCAAACGCTTCCTGGCTGTGCATTTCTTGAGATACGTCATATATTGTTTCATGGTACGGAATGGCAAATCCCACACCATTATCTTTGACTGACAAAACAAAATTACTGAGGTTGGCAGTTTGAGGTTCATTGGCTATCTTGATCCTGGCTATGGGCTGCATTTGGGTATACCTGAGTGCATTTGATATAACGCAGGTCAAGGCAGTCTGAAGCATGTTTGATTCCCCATACACCGGTGGAAAATCATCGATATCCCATTCAATGTTCCTGTCAGCTGCTTCCTGTGTCAAGGAGTTCACAACATTCCTAACCAGAACATTCAAATCCACCCGGCTGAAGTACACGTCTGAGCTTCCGATACTGGTCCAATAAAGCAGCCTATCAATGATAGTATTCACCTCAGTTGTAGCATTAGTGATTACGTCAAGATAGTGTTTACTATCTTGATCCGCCGCACTCTGCAAATGCTCTAACAATAATTCGGTGAAACTTCTAATGTGCCTGATAGGACTGCGAAGATCGTGGGCAACTACTGCAGCAAACGACTCAAGATCTTTGTTTGCCTCTGCAAGCAGCCTTGTCTTGTCTTCCAGCGTAACTGTTTCTGAAGAAACGGAAAGATCCTTGACGACCACGTAGGCCGAAGGTAGTGGTCCGTGTTTAAGTTCTCCAATTGAAAATAGAGTTTGGATGGTTTTGAGTTCGCAGTCTATCAATGCGATTTCGATTTGTGCATCGTGAGGGTGTTGTGACAGAATATGCCGCAGGCGTTCTCCGTCGTGGTTTTGCACAAAACAAAAAATGTCGTGGCCTTCCACCTGACTGACTGCAAGCGATAACATCCTGGCAAATGTCTGGTTACAGTAGGCAATCGTTCCTTCGTCTGTAAGTACGAGCGCACCCTCGCTCATTTTATCCATAATCATGCAGCAAGCGTGATCGGTGTCTGACAGTATTGGAGCGTTTTTGTTATGCATACGCAGATCTTCCTTTCCTATCCAATCCTATCCAATTATTCAACTCATAGGTCAGAAATATAAAGATCAATCAACTTTTCTTTTTTTATAGCTGCGCGGAGATTCAGACGTTATTTTTTTGAAAATCTTACTAAAATAATTTGAATCTGAGAATCCAACAGTAAATGCTATTTCAAGAGAAGATAGGTTAGTTGATTTTAGCAGCGTTTTGGCTTTTTCAATTCGAATGGCGGTCAGGTATTCTATGAAGGTACTACCCATCTCGTGGCTGAATAAGCTGGAAAAATAACTGGGATTGAGGTTGACAACAGCCGATATACTAGTCAAATTGAGGGTCGGATCATCATAATGCAAGTCAATGTATTTTTTCGCTTTCACAATCACATCCGTAGCTTGGTATCTTCTTTTCCTGTTGCGAATATCAATGACTGAGCCTAATGTCAGCGCGAGATATTGTCCCAAAGCAGGCAGGTCATTGGACCAGTTTTGAATATTACCGGATATCAGCTTATTTGGAGTGCCATCCTGCTCCGAAAGTATGGCATCGGCATCTTCCCCTATCTGCAGTAAAAAATGCCTGATCATGTTTCCAATCTCGATGATAGTAAATTGAAAAAAAATCAGGCTCAAATTGCTCGTCTGCAGCTGGCTGATTAAGCCGTCAACGAGTCCTGGAATCTCGATTTTACTGCCATTATCCATTAACCTGACAATATCTTCCTTCGCCTTGCGCAGAACACGTTCGGTAGTGTATGTTAATTGATTCATTGGTTGAACTTCATCAACAAACAAGAGAGAAGGGTCGCCCATTAAATGTTGAAAATTGAGCAGAAACCTTGCGTCCGTAAAGGATTCAGCAATCCCGGCTATTCCATTCTTTTTACCGCCTAAGGCGATTATCGGCCCTGTCAGCCAATGTGATTTTTGTTGTTGGCTGACAATGCCGGCATGGATATTCCGCAAGATAGTCTTGACTTCCGGCAACTGGGGATTTTTGAAAATCAAGTAAGTCTCATGAAGATTATGCGCGAACGAAATGACATTCAGGTTTTCGATTACTGTATCGACTGCCTGTTGGCTTTCGAGAATCATCAGGTGCTCAGAATCATTGATGAGAATTTTATCGTCAAGGTAGGCGATGATCGCACAACAGACAGATTCAAAGTCCAGGCTGAAGCCGAGCAGTTCCGCTTGCTGTACCTGGTTTTCAACCGACGATATACCAATAGACAGATTTTCAAGCATGGTTAGCCGCTGATACGCCCTTGTCTTTTGCAGCAGTTCGCGATAATTCTGGATCTCTTGATAGGTTTGTGTTTCTTCCTGAAGTTTGGCAGCAACTTTGCGTAAGGCCTGCAGTAAGTCATCGGATCTGACTGTTTTCACAAGATACTCACTGACACCTAGACTAAGTGCCTGACGGGCGTACTGAAAGTCGCTGTATCCACTTAAAATTATTATTTTAACATTTGGCATATTATCATGAATCAGTTTGCTCAGTTCGAGGCCGCCCATGACTGGCATTTTTATATCCGTTATAACAATGTCGATATTTCCTTGTTTTAGAATTTCCCAGGCTTCCAAGCCACTGGCAACGTCAGCAAAAAGGACAAATTCGCTTTTTTGCCACACCCAGCTTTGCAGCATTATTTCCCGATCGACTATATCATCCTCTACCAGCAACACGTTAAGCATCTATTATCTCCAATTAAACGTGGTCATAAATCCCCTAATCTTTATCTGTTTAAGTATATCATTCCAAGTCGAGGATCAGCCTATTTTTCCAAAAAACCGAGCACGCAATACCCAATAAGCTATTTCAATGTGAAATAGAAGGTGGTCCCTTTGCCAATTTCAGACTCAACCCAGATACTGCCGCCATGGCGACGTACGACCCTTTGAGATATAGCGAGCCCTAAGCCAGTACCCGTATATTCTTTGCTTGTATGTAATCGCTGAAAGGGCAGAAAAAGTTTATCCCTATACTGCATATTAAAGCCTATGCCGTTATCACGGATAAAGTAGATCTTTTCCGTTTCTTGATTTATAATTCCAATTTCTATCCTGGTGAAGGTGCTCTTACTGCTAAACTTCCAAGCATTGTCAATTAAGTTTCTCAGCCCAATCTCCAACAGGTTCTTATCAGCTTGGACAACTGTTTCAGGCGCAATGATAATTTCGGCCTGCCTTTCCGGTTCCGCGGCCTTGAGTTTATCGACAATAGATTTTGCCATTTCACTGAGATTAACGTTTTCGCGAAGTATTTCAATTCGACTAATGTAACTTAGCTTCAGAATGTCTTCAATCAGCTGGGACATACTCTGAATTTCTTCAACGATCAAGTTTATATATTCTGTAGCAGTGTTATCTAATATGTCACTGTATTCATCCATCAGAACATCACAGAAAGAACTGATCCTTCTCAAAGGACCACGAAGGTCATGAGAAACGGAAGAGCTGAAGGCTTCCATATCGTTATATGCCTCTTCTAACTCGACTTTTTGCAGGGCTAGGGTTTTCTGAACTCTTTTGCGTTCGGTGACATCTATTATAGCCAAACGCACTCTATCTTGGCTAACCCTCAGGCTTTCGATCTGCGCTGTGAAGGGTATATTCTCTTCTGTTTGCATTTGTAGTTCAAGTTCGATCCGTGTGTCGCGCTGCAGTAACTTTTTTCGGAATAAGTAGAACACTTCACTCTCTTCAGGACTGATGAACTTGGTAAATCTCATATTTAGAATTTTTTCTCTGTTGATTTTTAACAAAATACACGAAGTTAGATTTGCCTCCACGATTCGATTGTTTTCATCCAGAGTGAAGTAACCTACTGGCGCAAATTCAAAGAGATCCAGGTAATGGTCTCTGGCTTCTTCCGCTTCCATCCGCGTGATGCGGAGCTCTTCATTCTGAATCTCCAGTTCTACTTGATGTACCGCCAACTCATGTGTCAGCTTCTCCAAGTCAGCCCGGTCAAGGCTATCGATCCTGCTTGACCTCGATTGTAATTGATCTTCCGCTTTCTGGCGCAATTCATACAATCTCTCTTCACTCATTTTTGAGATCCTCTTCAGATTCATTGCTTATGGGTCTTGTCACCTCAGGGCCGGCATCCATACACGAACGGCCGGTGATATCCTTAATAACGAGTAGGATACTTTGCGTAGCTTTGTCATCATATATCCGACGAGCGTTCAGCAGCATGACCCGCGGACCAATTTTTGGAAATACATGCTCTATCTGATAATCCTCAAAGAACGTGTTTTTTTCCAGAACTTCATTCAGAACTTCCCGTAATTTCGGTATATCCCACTGGCGGTTGCCGAGGTCATAGACAAGCTGCCCGGCCGTCTCTTCCTGCTTCACCTGGAACGTCCTATAGAATGCCTGTCCGGCTGAAATCACCCTCAGTTTGTCATCGAGCACCAACAGCGGTTCGCGGATACTATCAATAATATCCTGGGCATACTGCATTGCGCATTTCACCTGATTTATATCGATAAATGACACAACAACTCCCGCAATAGTATTATCTATGGTACGGTAGGGCAAAATCCGCAGGAAAAACCATCTATTGTCGACAGTCTGTACTTCCTGATCCACCCGGATCAAATTCTCCAGTACCTGTCGGGCACTCTTGATCAACGTATTTTCTTTAAGCGGAGAAGATATATCCTCCACCGGACGTCCGATGTCGGAGTTGATAAAGTTAAACAACTGGGCAGCAGCCGGCGTGAATCTCCGTATCCGTAATTGCTCATCCAAAAAAACGGTGGCGACCCCTGTTGCATTCAAAAGGTTCTTCATATCGTTGTTGAGAGAGTTCAGATCTTCATTTTTTTTCAGAGATTCTGTGTTAAGCGTAGTCAACTCCTCATTGACCGACTGCAATTCCTCCCGTGAAGTCGCCAATTCTTCATTGGCGCTTCTTAATTCCTCGTTGCTGGACGTGTATTCTTCATTGGCAGAGCGGAGTTCTTCATTGGCGGTCCTTAGTTCTTCAATTGTCCCTCCTAATGCGTCCCGGGTTCGTTGCAGCTCGTGCTCTATTTCCTGATGCTGGGCCTCAGTAACCGGCTTTCCCTTGGTTGTTCGACGCTTTGGCATGGGTAAATCTTCAAAGGTAACAATTAAATTACCTTCGAGTTTGCTTAATAAACGCACAGTGATTCTTACCAGCTGGTTACGGCCGTCAGAACTGATTTGAAGATTTTCACGGACTACCTCGTTTTGTCCCAGAGAGGCTTCGTGCAGAAGTGTGGCCAATGCTCTTTCCATTTCCGGTTTGGCAAGGTTTAAAATGCGGTTGCTGAGTCTGCCTTCTGATATCCGCAGATATTTGCTTGTATCTCCGTGGATATACAACACCTGGTATTTTCGGTCAATGAGGATAGAAGGCGGCAGTGCTGCCAGTAAAAGATAAGGCTCAACCGCCCACTGAGTCTGGTCATTGGTACCAGACAGATTCTCTTCGCTGTTTCCATATAATCGCGATGAAGTGAAAATGCTGGCGGGCAAGTTTTTCTTATGACCTTTCGCCCGATAAATTCTCCATTGAGAATCCGTAATTGTGAAAAGGTTGCTAAACTCTCCAATGGTCTCGGAAGTTCCTAAGAATAGTAGACCTCCATCGTTGAGCGAATAATGCAAAAGCGGCAGGATTCTTTTTTGCAGCTCGGAATCAAAATAGATGAGAAGATTACGCACGGAAACCAGATCCAAACAGGAATACGGCGGATCTGTCACCAAATCATGGACAGCATAAACAACACAGTCACGGACATTTTTCTTGATCTGATAGGAGGAATCAATTTTGTTGAAAAATCTCTTCCTGCGCTCAACACTGACATCCTGGATTACGAGATCCGGATAAGTGCCAGACCGGGCAACGCTAATCGCTGCGGCATCCAGGTCCGTGCCAAACACCTGAACCTCATAATTTCGCCCTGACTCCTCAACACATTCCAACATGACCATAGCGATGGAGTATGCTTCTTCGCCTGTTGAACATCCTGGCGTCCATGCCCTTAACTGGCTTCCTTCGGGTTTAGTCAAGATCATCTTTTCTATAGCTTGCTTAAGTGATGCAAAGGCCTCTTTATCTCTAAAAAATGAAGTCACCTGTATCAAAAAGTCGTTCATCAAGTCTTCGACTTCGGTTGGTTTCTCCTTTAGCAATCGGAGATAATCTTCAATTCGTTCAACTTTATTTATTATCATCCGGTGTTCAATCCGGCGATTGATTGAGGATAATTTGTACCCTGAAAAATCACGTCCTGTCCTGGCTTTGATCAGAGAAAAAATGCTCTTCAACGTGGCATCATCCCGCTTCAAGGTCTGACGGACATTCATCCTTTTGTTAAATGATTGCTGCAGATATTCGATTAGTTTGGCGGGCATTTCTTCTGGCGGCAAAATGAAGTCTGCAAGTCCGGCTGCAATTGCTGAGCGGGGCATGCCGTCATACTTGGCAGTGTCCGGGTCCTGGACGATTACCAGACCATCCTGCTCCTTAATGGCACGGGCGCCTTCCGTACCATCGCTGCCGGTACCGGACAGGATGATCGCTACTGATCTTTCTTTGACACCGTCCGCCAGTGAACGGAAGAAGAAATTTATGCTGTGAGTAAGCCCCGGATGCTCCATTTGTTCTTCCAGAATTAACGTGCGGCTGCGGATGGACATGGACATCCCCGGCGGAATTACATAAGCCCTATTCGGTTTTATGATGTCGTTATTCTTAGCCTCCGTAATATCTATCTTGGAATGCCTGGCTAAAAGTTCAACCAGGCTGCTGGAATGAGACGGGTCAAGATGTTGGATGATAATTAACGCAATTCCGCTATCTTTCGGTGTATTACTTAGAAATTGTGTAAGGGCTTCGAGCCCGCCGGCTGAAGCGCCCAATGCCACTATGGGGATATCCTTTATCGAGCGGTTGGCAGAATCTATATCCATACTCTGTTCATTTTGTGTATTAAAGTTCATCGTTTGAGCCCGCCCTGTCTTCTTTCGTTTTTGGGTTCCTCTGAGACAACTTCATTTATTGTATCGACTGGAATAGATTTGATCCAGCGTGATCAATATGATCTTCGTTTGCTTTCCGCCGGGTGAAAGTAATTATAAACTATTATACTACTGTATAGATTAGCAGTCTATTTGAACTGTACTGTGGCCATGCTTCCTGCAAAAATGAACGAGATTCCTTAATGCGCGAAAACAGCGGATCAGGTCAAATGAGCAAAACTGTGCTCTTCAAAATTAAATCCAAAAAAACTCCATATACATACAAATTTTATTAAGTTATTCATCGGATAAAAGAGTTATTCTTTTCTTATGAGAAGCGTGCGACAAATGAAAGTAATTAAAGAAAAACACTATGAAAATAGATGGAGGTAAGATTATGGGTTGGATAGCTTGGATCGTTCTGGGTGGGTTGGCTGGATGGGTTGCCAGCATGCTGACGAGAAATGACGCACAGATGGGCGTCATCTGGAATATCATCGTCGGAATAATAGGTGCGCTGCTCGGTTCTTGGATTTTAGGGGCGCTTGGTGTTTCAAAACCGCTTGATTTCAGTTTAGTCACCTTCTTAATTGCTGTCGGAGGCGCGGTGGTGTTACTGTTCCTGGTTAACTTGATTCGCGGCCAACGCAGAAGAAATTAATCGCTTGTCTGAAACAACAATTATAAACATCGGGAACTTAGGGTCTAATCAAGAAAGGAAGATGACTTATGTTATGGACGATCGCAATTATTTTACTAATTTTGTGGGTACTGGGTCTGGTTACATCAACTACATTTGGAGGACTTGTCCATATTCTTATCGTAATAGCAGTTATTGTAGTTATTGTGCAGCTGGTAAGAGGCAGACGATCCACATGATCCCGGCCGGAACAGACACGAGATCTCTTTGTAGAATGGAGGATATTTCATGAATTCGAAAAATGATAAATTTGATAATGCTAAAGATAAAATTGCAGGTGAAACAAAAGAGACTGTAGGAAAAGTCACGGGAAATGAACAGTTGGAATTGCGCGGTAAACTTCAGTCCTCTAAAGCAGATTTCAAAAAGAATACAAATGTCGGTGATAACGTGGAAAAAACTAGAGAAGAGATCGCGGGTAAAATAAATAACATGATAGATAAGAAAGACGCAAAGAAGGAAGCTGAAAGGAGCAACAAGTAATATCCAGGATTATATATTTATAGCAAATAAGCGGCCGTATAGATTAATAGAAATCTATACGGTCTATATTTGTGAAAAAATCTGTTATTACCGAAAAACCGCTATTTTTTCAGAAAAGCAAGCAGATCGGCATTAAGTTGGTCTTTGTGTGTGTATGCGATACCGTGAGGCGCGCCCTTATAGACCTTCAGAACAGCGTTTTTGATGAGCTTCGACGAGAGAAGAGCAGATGCACCGATCGGAACGACCTGGTCGTCATCGCCGTGAATGATTAACGTCGGCACATCAAACTTCTTTAAATCTTCAGTGAAATCTGTCTCAGAGAATGCTTTGATGCATTCATAGGTGTTTTGCCGTCCGGCCTGCATTCCCTGCAGCCAGAATGAGTCGATCATACCCTGAGTGACCTTGGCACCGGACCTGTTAGCTCCGAAGAAAGGACCGGCTGCGAGATCTTTATAGAACTGTGACCGATCTGTGTCTGAGCCGAGTCGAATTCCGTCAAATATAGTGATTGGTAAACCATGCGGATTGCTTTCTGTTTTCAGCATCAGTGGGGGTACGGCAGAGATCAGAGCGGCCTTGGCGACGCGTCCTGTTCCGTGCCGGCCAATATAGCGGGCAACTTCTCCGCCGCCGGCTGAAAAACCAACGAGGACAGCGTTTTTCAAGTCGAGCTTTTCGATAAGCTCGGAGAGATCATCTGCATAAGTGTCCATATCATTGCCGTTCCAGGGTTGGTCCGATCTCCCGTGACCGCGTCGATCAAGGGCAATGCACCGATAACCGTTGTCGGACAGAAACTTCATCTGCGCCTCCCAGCTATCTGAATTGAGTGGCCAACCGTGACTAAATACCACCGGCTGTCCGGCGCCCCAATCCTTATAATAAATCTGCGTACCATCTTTCATTCGAATCATACTCATAAGTCAGCCTTCCTTTCTGTGTTTCGAGGAGAGTTATCTACATCTCCAACAGTTTTCTCCATTTATAAAGAAATGAAAAGGGGACGGATTACCACCCCCATTTCGCGTATTCCATTTGCCGGTCATCCTATCTTTTCAGGGAAGAAATCCAATCATAAATTACTTCTTTTTTAACAATGCAATCGCTGCCTCTACCTCATGAGCACCATCCTTATAGAATTTTACCTCATCGGGAGCGAGAGCCTCCAGTAATCTTATAAATTCTCCGACATGAACCCTCTCTTCATCGGCAACATCCTTCAATACTTCTTTCGCCAATTTGTTATCCGTAGATTCAGCCAACTGCATATACAGTTGGATCGCTTCATATTCTGAGCAAACTGAAAAACGAATAGCTCGAATCAATTCTTGTTCTGTAAGCTTACGATCATTAGCAAGTCCCGAAAACGCATTACCAAAATCCGGCATAATATTATTCTCCTTTATTTACTCTGGTGGAACGGATAGGATCACTTAACTTCGGATATGAATTGTTCCTAATTCATTAATGCACCAGCCAATTCCTGCTGATTTTCTTCGTCGCACTCATGGAAGAATTCGAAGCTATCATTTATTAATTTTTTACAATCGCTGCAGACCAACCATGACCCCAAAAAGTTAGAATCCGAAAAAGAACCCAATGAATTCATGCACGTACATTTCTGAATGTGCTTGTGTACCATACAATCAACTCCTCTCCATGGTTCAATCAGTATGTTATTAATAGGCTTATACCCCCTTGGGTGGCGATAATTATCTAAACGCCAACGATGGGTTCAAAGAACTTCACTTCCGCATAAGCCTCCGGTATGTCGGTGTCGACGACCAACATTATTACCATAAGTTAAGAATAAATTATTTGAACGCTAAATAACTTGATAAATTTTGCATGAATATTGAATTATTTTGGAATGTTTTGCAAGGATACTCCAAGCTCAGAGATATAAGGATAGCAGATGATAATTTGGTTTCATAAACAATAATGATTGCTGAAAGTAGATCACAGGAGAAAGAAACCATGAATAACCTATTCATGAACTGTTTACTGGTGTAATCAAATAGGACTAGGGGGGTCAAAAATAATCCGGTGTTGACACTCACATAATTTTGTCCCGTATTTGTCCCGTTTCAATGTAATTAGACGTTGAATTGAAGTAAACACAGCATTAACTTTTGACCTGAAAAGCCCTGAAAATAGGCGTGATTTCAAAAAAGTAAATCACACCTTAACTTTGGCAGATCCTTGGTAAGGATGAGGTCACCCGTTCGATTCTGGTTGAAAGCTCCAAGATTACCCCGATCGCTGTAGTGCGGTCGGGTTTTTTTTGTTATTTGGTTCAAAATATGTTTGTCCCGTAGTATGCGAGTTGCATAGAAGGACAGTCCTGGGAAAGATTTTGCTTGAATTTCTCCAGAAAAAGCATTAATATTGCCTTAGGTGGTGAAAATATGATAAAAACTACACCGATGTTAATAGATGAATTAAAGGAATATGTCAATCCGACAGCTAAGATCCGGAGACTTGTTGCAAAAGGAGAGTTAGTTCCCCTTGTCAGAGGACTATATGAGACGGATGCACACATTCCAGGATACTGCCTTGCACCGATTATTTACGGACCTTCCTATCTGTCCTTCGAATTTGCACTGGCATACTACTCGCTTATTCCCGAAGCGGTATATAACTTTACATCAGCGACTTTTGAAAAGAAAAAGACGAAACAATATACAACACCCTATGGTACGTTTACATATCGTGATGTACCTAGTGAAGCATATCCGGTTGGCAATATTTTGCATGTTGAGAATGGATACGGATTTCAAATTGCGTCTGCCGAAAAGGCAATCTGCGATGAACTCTATATTGTCTCGCCGCTAAAGAACAGAGGTGAACTGGAGCACCTGCTTTTTGAAGATTTAAGAGTGGATAGAGAAGAATTCTTCCGACTGAACATGACGGAACTTCTTGCAACAGCGAATTATTATCACACACAAAATCACAAGCTGCTGCAGGCATATGTCAGAAGGAGTTTGAAAAATGGATCCAATCATTGAGCAAATGCTTAAGACCTATGAAACGCAGACCTTATATGATAAAAAGAGCGGCATAAAAGAGGTGGTACAGGAAATCGTTCTCTGTGGACTAAGCAGATCGGGATTTTTCAAAACAGCTGCATTTAATGGTGGAACGGCACTCCGACTTTTTTATGGGCTTGACAGGTTCTCTGAAGACTTGGATTTCTCGTTAAAAGTATCCAACCCATCCTTTGATTTTTCTGAATATTTACCGATACTCGAAAAAGAGATTCGATCCTATGGACTGAATTTTCGTGTGGAAGCAAAAGACAAATCTACTGATTCCGACATCAAGTCCGCATTTTTGAAAGGTAACACCAAAGAGCTTATGCTGATGTTTTATGCGGATGAGCAGCTCGCACGATCTATTGGATCGAATGAGCTTATAAAAGCCAAATTTGAAGTGGATATAAATCCGCCGGATTATGCAGCCTTTGAAATCAAATACAGATTGCTGCCCATCCCGTATGTATAAAGAATCTGATACTATCGAGCTTATACAAGAATTCACTTTGGATATAAAAAAAGAGATTGTTGCCTTTGCTAACACGAAAGGCGGAACTATTTTCGTTGGAATAACAGATAACGGAAATGTCTTGGGTGTCGGTGAACCGGAGCGGATTTGCGAACGAATTTCGTCGGTCATTCATGACGGTATAAAGCAGGATATTACATTGTTTACAGATATAGTAACTGAAAATATTGAAGGAAAGGCTATCGTGAAAATTAGGGTTCAGAAGGGAACAAAGCGCCCTTACTATCTAAGTGAGAAGGGAATGAAGTCTTCCGGCGTATACATAAGACTTGGGAATACATCTATTCCAGCTACAGAAAATGCCATCCGCACAATGATTGCAGATTCAGATGATGCAAATTATGAAAAAATGCGAAGCATCAATCAGGAACTTACTTTTTCTGCGGCAGAGAAAGAATTTGAAAAGCAGAAGATTGATTTTGGGAAGGCACAGCAAAAAACGCTCGGTATCATGGATTCTGATGAATTGATAGTAGAGACTATTCTGAATCAGCAATTCGTGAAGCACTTTTAAATGCAATCATTCACAGAGATTATTCTTTCAGCGGAAGTACGCTCATTTCAATATTCAGCGACAGGCTGGAAATTGTCTCTCTAGGGGGACTTGTACCGGGACTTGAGCCTGAAGATATATTTGAGGGCATATCGCAAACTCGCAATACAGGACTCGCTAACATATTTTATAGATTAAAATATGTTGAAGCATATGGAACAGGTATCCGGAAGATCAGAAAAGAGAGTGAAGAGTACGGAGTGTCAGCAGATTTTCGAATGACCAACGCTGCTTTTCGCGTAATTATACCAAATCGACATGCAGTAGGCGCGGAATCGAATGGACTGGACACACAGCACACAGCGGCTCTGAAATATATTCAAAGTCGCGCTTCGGTCACACGAAAAATAGTGCAGGAAGCATTAGGGCTCAAGCAGACAAGTGCCGGAATATTGTTAAAGAATCTTGAAAGTAGAGGACTTATAGAAAAAACCGGTTCTGGCAAAGCAACTGTATATTCTGCAAAGCGGTAGCTGGAAATTGCTGTATAGCAACTTTCAGACTTCATAAACCGAAAGCGAGAGTCATTATTTCCAAGTAAAGAAGGTGCCAATATGAGACGATTTGCGGTCTTGTTCCTTACCATATGTCTGCTGATGAGTCTGCCTGCATGCGCAAATAGCGAACCTGACGATGCCGCTTCGGTAAGTGAAATTACGGCACCGGAATATCCGGCAGCGATTTCTTTTAAAGATTTTGATGCCTGGAGAGCCAACCGTGATAAGAATCCGGTCAGTGAAGAGAGCCTGCAGGCCATCAGTCAATTTTCGTATGATACAGCCGCTCTTGTCCTGCAAAACGACTCGGCAAACAGCTGCTATTCCCCCTTAAGCCTGTACTTTGCCCTATCCCTGGCCGGCTCAGGCGCTGATGGTCAGACACGCGAGGAGTTGTTCGCCTTATTGGGCGCGTCCGATACCGCTGAGCTTGCGGAGCAATGCGGCAATCTTTACCGGCTGCTGTATATGGATAACGAGATTTCTCAATTGAAAATTGCTAATTCTCTCTGGCTTGATGCGGACTATAAGGGGGAGGAAGTCAAGTACAAGGAAGACTTTACCAAAACGGCCGCTTCCGAATTCTATGCCTCTTTGTTTCGTGTCGATTTTGCCGATGCAGACACAGGTGACGCCATGGCTGACTGGATTGCCGAAAACACGAATCATACGCTGACGCCGGAATTCAGCCCGGATCCGGAACAGATCATGAGTATCATTAATACTGTCTATTTTCGAGCCGAATGGGTCGACCGGTTCGACGCTGGAAAGACAAAGCCGGATTCGTTCCATTTGGCTGACGGATCAGATGTGACGTGTGATTTCATGAACATGATATACAGTTCCAGCAATTTCAGTGTTGGCGACGGCTTTACAAGATCAGCGCTTCAGCTCAAATCGAATGGAAGCATGGTCTTTGTGCTCCCGGATGAAGGAATTGAATTTCAGGATTTGCTGTCCAGTCCGGACGCTCTGCGAGAGCTTTTCGAGGGAGGGACGCCATACAATGGCAAAGTGACATGGAAGATTCCCAAATTTGAATATGATTCCAATATCGATCTGGCTGATACCTTGAAAAAACTGGGCGTTACGTCCGCCTTCGGTGAGAACGCCGACTTTAGCGGCATCACGGACCATACTGCTTTTATTTCATCCATTATTCAGAATACGCATATCGCGATTGATGAAAAGGGAGTTGAAGCATCTGCCTTCACGAAAATCGAATATGCGGGTGCGGCGGTTCCAGACGGCCAGGCGGATATGATACTTGACCGGCCGTTTCTTTATGGTATTTATACTTCGGCCGGAGACCTGATTTTTATTGGTATTTGCGGCGACCCAAGCTGAAAAGTAATTTTGGAGCTATACAATTATTTGAACCCATCTTTGCACAGCTCATATCGAGGATGTTTATTTGATTTCTTTATTTTTGCTTCTTTTGGAAATCAAATGATAGGGAATTGCCAGGAAAAAAATCGCCCCCGCCATATTGCCCAGTGTAACCGTCAACAGATTATATGCATATCCTGCAACACTGACATCAGATATTCCCGGTGCCAGGAGGCCGATAGCAAGAAGTGACATATTGGCAATGCTGTGTTCAAATCCGGACGCGATAAATGCAAACAGACACCAGAAAATCATGATCAGTTTGGCGGTCTCCTCCTTGCACCGATACCCGCACCATACAGCAAGGCATACCAGAATATTGCAGAGGACGCCGCGGAAAAAGAGATTGGAGAAAGACGCGGACATCTTCGCTGCGCTTGTTTTTGCAATGAGTTCGCCGACCGGACCTGTCGCCAGGCCGGTCATATAATATAGTGCTGCTGTCAGTATCGCACCCGCAAGATTTCCAACATAACAGACAAGCAGCAATAGGCCGGCATTCGTCCATGAAACTGTCTTTCGAAGCAAACCGCAGGTCATTACAAAGACATTGCCTGTAAAAAGTTCCGCTCCGGCAATAATGACAAGACTCAGGGCAATTCCAAAGGACACGCCCATAACAAGTTTGGTCACAGAGGAACCGTCGGCACTCAGGAACCCCCCCACCGTGTAAATCAGAATGATGCCAAGACCAACAAAAATACCGGCCAGCATGGAACTGATAAAAAAACCTATTTTGTTTGTCTTTAGGAAATTGACTTTGTTGGCCGCAGCCGCTGTAACCTTAGTAAATTCTTCATCAAACATATATGCCTCACTTCATCAAAATTCTACACTATTAGAGTTGTCAAATCAAATATTCCTATGTGCGGGGCGTCTATGCATAAAAATATAGATTCAAAATTAATGTTGTATAAATATAATCAAATAATATACAATGAAATATAAATGCTAAGTAAATATGAAAGTTGCAGGATAACCATACAAATTTATAGATGTTTGATCGCAATGAAGCGTAAAAATGAGTAAAGCGGCAAAAATAGTGAGGCAGTTTTTATGAGATATTTTTCAAAAATGACAAAGACAACATCAAATCGATGGTACAGAAAACTATTGCAGATTATCAGTGTCACTCTTTGTGTATCGATGCTGATGATAATGGGCGGATGCTCACAAAACAATGCCGTCCAGAATGTTGATGGTACCGATAAATACGGTCAAGTTTCTACGACTTCCGGTGAAGATACTGATTCAACTGATTCAACTGATTCAACTGATTCGGCTGACTCGAATTACTATGTCTCCCGGGAACTCGAGTTTTTTGAGACAAAAGAGGGCGAATCCCTTTCGGTATTATCGCTAACAACCTGTAAAGATCAGGTGGCGGTTCTCCTATCCGTAACAAATATGGATACGGTCATAACTTCTGCTGCAGCAGATCAGAAGAATGATGTGGAATATTCGTCGGAATATTTTCTCTTACTTTACAGTGATTCAGGAGAATTGACGCAGCAGATAGACATAAGCGAATACTTCAGCGCAACCATGGATAGTATTGGCTGCTTGTCCGGTAATGCTGACGGCAGTATGGATCTTCTTGTTTTTTATCGCGAAGCGGATTCTGCAGATGAAGAAGAAGCGAAGTCTTCCACGATATACTCCCTCGATGCCAACGGAATGCAATATGGAGATCCCATACCCTTATCTCTTTCCGATGGATTTTACCCCATGAGTATGGTTTCAGATCAGGAGGGGAATCGTTATGTGGGCGGCTATGGATCGCTTGCCGTTTTTGACGGAACCGGGGCAGCCTTGTATCGTCTGGATCAAGAGGCGCTGACGGGAGAGTTGCTGCTGATTGGTAATACAATATATGCAGTAAGTGATGTGTTTTCAGAAGAGGAATCTGCTTGTTTGCTTTATCCGCTCGACAGCAGCACGCAGGATTTCGGAACACCTGTGGACCTTTCAGAATTTTTTCCGAATGGCTATCATGCTGTATATGCCGGCGGAGATGGCATCTGCTTTTCGACTGCTGACGGAATTGATACTCTGAATATCAAAACGAAAGAGAAAAGAAGCCTTCTCTATTGGAAAAATCAGGATGCCATGCGAACAACATCAGGAGATAATAAAGTGGTTATCCTTTCTGATGACAAAATTCTGATGCTAAATGTTGCATATACGGGAGATTCTTCCAGTGAGGTTTCACTGATTCTTTTGGCTCGTACTGAGGAAAACCCTAATGCCGAAAAACAAATTATTACATTGGGCGGCATGGGAATTAGTTCGGATGATTTGATTCAAAAAGCTGTATATGAATTCAACAGAAGTCATTCAGAAGCACAGATTGAGATTCGTGACTACTATGCTGACGCAGTTACAAATGAACAGGAAGAATATTTGACGCTGGTCAATTTGATGAATCTGGAAATTCTTGCCGGTGATGGACCCGACATTCTATACGGAAGCGCCGATTTGCTGTCCATCTATGCGGCAAAAGGATGTCTGGCTGACCTGTATCCCCTGATGGATAAAGACAGCGATTTTAGTAAAGACGATTATCTGCAGAGCGTCCTCAGACTTTGTGAGACGGATGGGAAACTATATCGAATTTGCCCCTATTTTATGATAGAGGGATTGGTGGGCGCTGTTTCTCTGGTTGGGGATCGAAAAGGCTGGAAAATGGATGAATTTTCGATGTTGACGAACAGCCTTCCTACTGGTATGCAGGTGCTTGATAAGAATAGTCAGCTGCAGTGGGTGTTTTTGTTCAGTCTGCTTGCAGCGTCTCATGATTCCCTTATAAACTATTCCAGTAATGAAGTGCACTTTAATTCAGAGGCGTTTTGTCAGCTCCTTGCATGCGCTAAAGCAAACGGGAGGAGTGAAGAGGAGACGGTATCCGGAGGCGCCCTCGTTATGGGTGCATCAGATATGTTGATAAAGAACGGTGAACTGGCACTTGAACAATGCATTATTACTCATGCATATGACTATAACCGGTATATTGATATATTCGGGGAGCCTGTTTCTGTAACGGGATATCCATCGATTGAAGGAGAAAGCGCTCTTTGTACGGCGTACAATTTTCTAGGTGTGTCCTCGGTATGTGACAATACAACAGCCGCATGGGAATTTGTCGAATCAATTATGGCAGCTGATATTCCGCAGACAGTCATCGGAATTCCGGTGCTGCGCAGTGCATTTGAGTCACAGATTGAAGATGCCATGAATATCGAAAAAGGAACATTAATACATGGATACGAGGCAACGCCGATGAGTGAAGATACAGCAGAGGCCTATCGGGAATTGGTTGACGGTTTGGATACTCCGTTCATCAGCGATACGGAGATATATGCGATCGTAAGAGAAGAAGCGGCATCCTATTTTGCTGATCAAAAATCAGCAGAAGATGTGGCTGCGCTCATTCAGAACCGTGCCCAGGTACTTATGGACGAGCGAGGATAAATACATTACATTTCTTACTGCATTGGAAGAAGATGTTTTAGGCATCCCGCATTACTTAGCACAACTGATAAATATTCCCATTTCAATTCCGATAAATTTCTTTCTCAACAAGTTTTGGGCATACAGATCCCATAAAAATGCTTTGCAGACTTCGGAGCAGGAAATATAGAACTTATATATATTTCAACCCGGCGGAAATGCCCAAAGTAATCTTGTTTCGCAAATCCACTGGATGTTTTTGCCATACCATTGATTATACCTAACATATGCCTTATCGTTGAATTAGGAATAAAATAAGCATCGTGCGTAAAAAAAACGAGCATTGCGGCATAAAAAAAACGAGTTTTGCGGTAATAGAGAGTAGACCCTTTTTGACTGGAGGGGATATGTCATATATAGCAGCGCTGAACAAACGATTGAATGTCCTTTACGACGGAAAAGTCTTCGCAGCGGAAGAAAACGGATGCCTTCACCTTAAGGGAGAGCTTTCCGATTGGCAGGATATTGTCCGTGCAGGTTTGATCTCCGTAAACCCCCGAAAATACATCGGGCTTGTAAATGAAATCCGGCTGACTGGCGCCCAAATACCGGCGGTGAAGCTGCCGAAATCTGCGGATAACACGCTGGAAGGCGCCCGACCGGATGTGCTGGTAATAGGCGGAGGTATTATCGGCTGTTCCATTGCACGGGAACTCAAGCGGTACAAAATGGATGTAATGATCGCAGAAAAGGAACATGATGTGGCGATGCATGCATCAGGCCGTAATGACGGCATGGTTCATCCGGGAGTGGATCTGCGCAGAGGGCAGCTCAAAAAGAAATACAACGATATCGGCAACCGTATGTTTAAGACTGTGTGCGCGGAACTCGGAGTGCCGTTTCGTTATGTCGGCCAGTACCTTTGCTTTACAAGTGTCTGGAAGAAGCCCCTGATTGCGGCTGCGCCGCTTTATTGGAAAGCAATGAATGTGCCTGCAGAATATGTGAATCGCCGGAATCTAAAAAAGAGAGAACCAAATCTCAGCCCTCAAATATCATGCGCTGTGTTTTTCCCTATGGCAGGTATTGTATGTCCTTATGGTCTGACGATTGCCTTTGCCGAGAACGCCGTGAATAATGGTGCAAAGCTATGCCTTGATACGGCCGTCCTTGCTATGGAAGTGGAAAACGGCAAAATTCAAAGTGTACTGACCAACCGAGGAAGGGTATATCCAAAGCTCGTTATCAATGCGGCCGGCGTTTTTTCGGAGGACATTGCCAAACTGGCGCATGATCATTTTTTCTCTATACACCCGCGCAGGGGTACCAATATCATATTTGACAAAAAGGCTGCCTATCAGGTGAGGACTATCGCCTCATCGATGGGTACTCTTGACAAAAAATCCGGACATTCCAAGGGTGGAGGCATAGTGAGTACGGTTGACGGCAACCTGCTTGTCGGTCCTGATGCGATAGAAACCTATGAACGGGAAAATTTTGAAACCACAGCAGAAAGTATCAGAAATATAACCGACAAACAAAAACGCACCAGTCCCCATCTGGATAACCGGGATATAATCACATATTTTACCGGCATACGTGCTGCCACATATGAAGAGGACTTTATCATTTCTTTCGGCAAATTTACATCCAATCTGATTCATGCCGCAGGAATACAATCCCCGGGAGTCACTGCTGCTCCTGCGATCGCTTCTGATATTGCCAAGATGGCCGCAGACTACCTTGGCGCAGCAAAAAATGAACAGTTTGATCCGATACGCGTCCCGATTCCGATGCCGGTAAGCATGCCGCAGGAGAAAAGGGATGCGCTGATCCAGAAAGACGAAAACTATGGTGTGATTGTTTGCCGATGTGAAGAAGTCAGCCGCGGTGAAATACTCGATGCGCTGCGCCGGCCGGTTCCCTGCGATACGGTTGACGGAGTCAAGCGGCGTGTTCGAGCGGGCATGGGACGCTGCCAGGGCGGATTTTGCGGACCTCTTGTTACACAGATCATCGCGGGTGAACTGGATATACCTCTGGAGCAAGTGCGGAAAAATAAAGATGACAGCAACATTGTGTTCGGCAACAACAAGGAGGCCTTATGACGGTACTTCGGTACAATGTTACGGTTATCGGAGGCGGACCTGCCGGCCTGGCCGCTGCCTTGTCAGCTGCAAAAGAAGGCGCAGAGGTTCTCCTGATCGAGCGTGAAGCCAGGCTCGGCGGTATATTGAAGCAGTGTATCCATGACGGATTCGGGTTGGTGAGATTCGGAGAGAAACTGTCCGGTCCGGAATATGCACACCGGTTTATTGAACAGCTGCCAAATCCGAATATTACCCTGTCGATGCTGACTTTTGTAACAAAAATTGAAAAGCAGTCAGACGGTTTTGTCATTACAATGGTCAGCAAAGACGGCATACGAGATATATTTACCAAAAGCCTTGTGCTGGCCTCAGGCTGCCGGGAGCGTACATCCCGTCAGATCGGTATCCATGGACGCCACTGTGCCGGTATTTTTACAGCAGGTACGGCACAATACTATACGAATATATTAGGCAAAATGCCGACAAAACGATGTGTTATTCTGGGTTCAGGCGATATCGGTCTGATCATGGCGCGCCGCCTGACCCTCGAGGGTGCAGAGGTTGTGGGAGTCTACGAGGCAAAGCCTACGGCCAGTGGCCTTATGCGTAATGTATATCAGTGCCTTGAGGACTTCAACATACCGCTTTACACAAGCAAGACCGTGACGCGGGTATTTGGTGAGGGGCGTCTCTGCGCCGTAGAAGTGTCAGATGTCGATGCATGTATGACACCGATCCCGGGTACTGAAAAAATCATAGAATGTGATGCGCTGATACTCTCGGTTGGACTGATTCCTGAAAATGAGCTGGCAGAGAGCATCGGGTTACCAATGGATTATCGGACGAAGGGTCCGGTGACCGATCAAAACAGCATGACCATGGTGAACGGTGTGTTTTGCTGCGGTAATGCCTTGCATGTAAATGATCTGGTGGATTATGTATCAGAAAGCGGTGAGGCTGCGGGACGCGCCGCTGCCGGATATCTGCAAAAAAAACGCTCTTTTGCGGAGCTGAAAGCAGATGACAGTTTCCTATATATTGTACCGCAGATGATCAGCCTGACAGAACGGAAAGAACCGGTTACCGTCTACTTCCGTTCGAAAACCGAGCGGGGAAAAACGAGGCTTACGGTGACAGTCGACGGCAGCGAGATCTACAAAAAATCATATTCACAGCTTCGCCCGCCTGAAATGGAGCGGATCGAAATTGATTTCAAAGGTATGCAGATAAGGCCTGACAGCCGTATCTGTTTTGCGCTTGCGGAGGTGGATTGATATGAAAGAAATTACTTGTATCGTCTGTCCCAATGGCTGCCGGATCCTTACCGCGATGCAAAACGGACAATACGTGTTTTCGGGGCATCGCTGTGGCCGCGGTCTGGAATTTGCCCGGACAGAGTTAACTGCGCCGATGCGTTCCCTTACCACGACTGTGCGCACGGTGTTCCACGGGCTGCCGGTCCTTCCGGTAAGAACTAACGGCGAGGTTCCCAAAGAAATGATACCGGAGATCATCCGCGAACTGGCCGGGGTATTGATATCTGAAAGAATCGGTATTGGAGAAACGGTTGCCGCTGATATCCTGGGAAGCGGCGTTGATGTGATTGCAACAAGTAATCTGCTCAAATCCGGAGAACCTAAAGAACCCGGAGGACCCGGAGAACCCGGAGTAGAAAGGGAGTGACTGACATGATGAATCCACTCGTACTGACAATCGATCTGGGAACACAAAGTGTAAGAGTCCTGCTGATAGATAAAGAGGGAACTGTGCTGCATAAAGTTCAGCATACATTTGAAAAGCCCTATTATTCGACGTACCCGGGTTGGGCCGAGCAAAAACCGGAGGTGTACTGGGATGCGGTATGCCAAATATCGCAGCAGCTTAAAGTTGATGCACAGCAGATATGGAACGATATCATTGCCGTGACCGTAACCACAATCCGCGATACGTGTCTGTGCGTGGATCAAAACGGAAAACCGCTGCGCGATGTCATAGTCTGGCTGGACAAACGTGAATGCATGCCCACTAAGTCCATTCCATTTGTAAGTAAGGTGCTGATTACACTTGTCGGCAAAAAGGATACCGTCGAACTGCAGCGCAAAATTTCAGCATGCAACTGGATTATGGAAAACCAGCCGGAGATATGGAAAAACACATACAAATTTATCATGATATCCGGATACTTTAATTTCATGCTGACCGGCAATCTGGTGGATTCGGTAGCCAACATGATCGGGCATATTCCGCTTAACAGCAAAACCCGCACGTGGATGGGAAAACACGAATTGAACCGCTGTGTGTTTGACATCGAAAATGAAAAACTGACGGAGCTTGTCGAGCCGGGCGAACGGATCGGCACCGTAACCGCCGAGGCTGCATCACAGACCGGTATACCGGAGGGACTGCCGCTTATTGCCACAGGCTCGGATAAGGGCTGCGAGACGCTCGGCCTTTCCTGCGCAACCCCTGATAAGGCGGCCATCGGGTTGGGCACGACGGCTACCATAGAGTTCACGGTTAATAAATACATGGAGCCTTTACCGTTCATACCTGCCTTTCCCGCTGTGCTAAAAAATCACTATAACCCGGAGGTGCAGGTATACAGAGGCTACTGGCTCATCTCCTGGTTCAAGAAAGAGTTTGCAGCCAAAGAGGTGGAACAGGCAAAAACAATGGGCGTCGCCCCCGAAGAACTCTTAAATGCCCGGCTTGCAGAGATACCGGCAGGCTGTAACGGACTGATATTTCAGCCGTATTTTACTCCCGGCGTCATTATGCCGAAGGCCAAAGGCGCGATCATCGGCTTTTCGGATATCCATACGCGCATACACATCTACCGGGCGATCATTGAAGGAATTAACTTCGCCCTTATGGATGGGCTGTATACAATGGAACGAAGAGGCCGGGTAAAGATAAAAAAATTATATATTGCGGGCGGTGGGTCACAAAGTGACGAGATATGCCAGATAACGTCAAATATGTTCGGACTTCCTGTATACCGTATACAAACCCATGAGGCAACCGGACTCGGAAGCTCTATTGTTGCGTTTGTGGCGATGGGCATTTTTCCGGATGTTAACGAGGCGATCACCGCGATGGTTCATATCAGGGATGAATTCCTGCCGGATATGCAGGAACACATCACATACAAAAGACTTTTTGACGACGTTTTTTCAAAAATATTCAAGAAACTGCTGCCGCTCTACAAAAAGACCCGCATGTAAGATAAAGAAGATCCGCATGTAAGAAAGGAGCATCACTATGTCACATCCTTATAAGGGTTTTGAACCCAAATGGGTAAAAGGTGAATTCCCGGAAAATTCCTATCGCTCCATCTTTAAGTGGGGAGATCCGCTCAGGATAAAAGCACCAAAGGAATCCCTGTACAAGATGCTGAAGGAGAAGCTCAGTCTGGATGACACATTCTTCAGCAGTTACAGCGAGAATTCGGGATTTGATAAGGTGGAATTTGAAATCCCCTGCAAACTCACGCAAGCGCAGCTGGATGCATTCAGGGAAATTGTCGGTGGTGAATTTGTCAGAACGGATGATTACTCCCGTCTGTCTGTCGCATATGGCAAAACGATGTACGATATCATGCGTCTTCGCAATAAGCGGATCGACAATATTCCCGATGCTGTTCTATATCCCGATACGAAGGAACAGATCGAAAGAATTGTTGCGGTATGCACGGCAGAGAAGATACCGGTGTATGTCTACGGAGGCGGTTCCTCGGTCACACGGGGCGTAGAGTGTGTAAAGGGCGGCATATCGATGGATATGCGCCTCCGGTTTAACAAAGTGGTCAGCTTTAACGAGACAGATCAGATCATTACTGTTGAGGCAGGGATGAGCGGCCCGAAGCTCGAAGAGACGCTGAATCAGGCGATAAGTCTTTTTGGAGCAAAACGCGCCTATACCTGCGGTCATTTTCCGCAGAGCTTTGAGTTTTCTTCGGTTGGCGGTTGGGTGGTAACGCGCGGCGCCGGCCAAAACTCCACCTATTACGGTGTGATTTCCGATATTGTCATCGGGCAGGAATACGCAACCCCTGCCGGCAATATCAAGACCGACTGTTATCCCCGGAAATCAACAGGTCCTGATCTGGGCCATATCATGATGGGAAGCGAAGGCGCCTTCGGCGTTCTTACACATGTATCGCTGCGTTTTTTCCGCCACTTGCCCAAAACGGTTAAAAGATTTTCCTATATGTTTGCAGACTGGGAGACAGGACAGCAGGCTGCACGCGAAATTATGCAGTCCGAGGCAGGCTACCCTTCCGTCTTCAGGCTCTCCGATCCCGAAGAGACGGAAATTATGCTTCGGATGTACGGTGTCGATGAAAGTCCGATGAAAAATTTATTCCGGCTTAAGGGATTTAAGGAAGGCGAAATGTGCCTTTATCTCGGTTTTACAAACGGAGAAAAGGGATTTTCTAAAAACTGTGCAAAGAACGTACACAGAGTATGCAGAAGATATAAGGGAATGAACCTTACCGGCAACGTCACCAAAGCATGGGAAACGGGCCGCTTTACTGATCCGTACCTGCGGGATACTATGCATGATTTCGGAATTGTAACGGATACCATGGAGTGCAGCGTCAACTGGAGCAATATGACACAGGTCTACCAGGATGTGCGCGCCTATTGTAAATCCCGCCCCGATACAATTTGCACGACCCACATGTCGCACGTATATCCGCAGGGCGCAAATCTGTATTTTATCTTTATAGTCAAAATGAGCGATCCGGAGGAATTCCGCGCCTATCATGCAGGCATCCTTGACGCGATTCAAAAGTCGGGAGCCGCCATGAGCCATCACCACGGCATCGGCAAAATGTTTGGTCCCTGGCTGGAGGGATCTCTTGGACACAACGAGTTTGCCGTAATAAAAACACTTAAAAAGCACTTTGATCCGGACAATATCATGAACCCGGGCGGTACTTTAGGACTCGATACGCCGGAGGAACAGAAACGGTATATGAAATAAGTAATACTGCTCTTGCGTTTTGTTGCAATAAAAGGCATAATAATATCAAATCGTGATTATAATAATCGCGATTTGATAAGCGGAAGAGGGTGCCGATGTGTTTATTGGAAGAAAGAATGAATTAGATTTTTTGGAAGATAAATACCATGCACAGGGCGGCCAATTAATTGTTCTTTATGGCCGTCGGCGTGTGGGAAAAACCGAGACACTCCGTAAATTCTGTGAAGATAAGGATCATGTTTTTTATTCCTGCACGGAAACGACCAACGAGCAGCAACTGACATCATTCAGCAGCCGAATGTTCGCAAAGGATATTCCTGCCGCGAGATATATCAAACAATTTACCGATTGGGAGCAGGCGTTAGGCAGTGTTTCAGAACTTCCCGGCAGCGGCAAAAAATTGCTGATCATCGATGAATTTTCTTACATGGTCAGAAACAATCGCTCTATCCCATCCATCCTGCAAAATCTATGGGATATCCGCCTCAAAAACGAGGATGTCATGATCATTCTCTGCGGCAGTGCCATGTCTTTTATCGAGAAAGAGATCCTGTCAGAAAAGAATCCTCTCTACGGCAGAGCAACCGGTATTCTTAAGATGAATGAGTTGGATTTTTACGATGCAATCAAGTTTTTTCCCAATTACTCCAATTTAGATAAGATCACAGCGTTTTCCATACTGGGAGGTATTCCACACTATCTAAAACAATTTGATCCACAGCTTTCAATTGATGAAAATATCCAACGAAATATTCTGCAGCGCGGCAGCATCCTTTACAGCGAAGTTGAATTTCTTATGCGTCAGGAGCTGCGGGAGACTGCCGTTTATAACACCATCATCCAAGCGGTCGCTCTTGGAAACACCAAACTGAACGATATTTTTCAGAAAACACAAATTGATAAAAACAAGTTGACGGTGTACCTGAAAAACCTGATCGACCTGGGAATTGTCCGCCGGGAATTTCCTGTGTCCGACGGCATCAAAGAACAGGCCAATGTGCAGCGGGGGATCTATCAGATTGTCGATAACTTCTTCCGTTTCTGGTATGCCTTTGTGTTCCCCAATATCTCCGAACTGGAGGTTGGGGATATTGATGGTATCTATAAGTATTCGGTTCACCCGCTATTGGAACAGTATACTTCGCGCATCTTTGAGGAGATCTGCATAGAATATCTGCGACTCTTGAATCGACAAAACGCACTGCCATTCCGCTTTGTTAAAATTGGACGCTGGTGGAACAAAAGTGACGAACTTGATGTGATGGCCACTGACCGAGATAAAAATAATTTTCTTCTGGGTGAGTGCAAATTTAAAAATGCAAAGTTTGATCATTCAGAATTGAATATGACAATTGCAAAATTTGTGCCAAAGAAAAAAACGGCAAAAGTGTATTACTATCTGTTTTCAAAGAGCGGCTTCACTGCTGATGTTAAAAAAGCTTCCCTACAGAACGAAATACGACTTGTGAACGTCGATGACATGTTTTGAGACATGAAACTTATAATTTGTATATTACATATCAATTAATACGTGAGCTGATCCCCATGGTATTGATCAATTAATTTCTCAACCAAGACTTTGATTTTATCTCTGAGAGTCCTGACTTGTGTCAGGATTTCTTCGTTTGTTCCGACAAAGGAAGAAGGATCTTCCAGGTCCCAATCCAATACCCGGCGAGTCATCGGGAATATGGGGCATCTTTGTACGTATTTATCATAATATAATTGTGACAGCCAATTCATCATGCTTATGTAAAATCTGCATTTCTAATCAGGCGTGTAATGAATTACGTGCCCTTAACCTATTCTTTATCGCAATTGGATCGTTCTGATCAGCCATTATTAGTATAAATAGAAGTAGATATACTAGAAATGGAGGTTCCTATGAAGAAAAACTATGTGCTTGATACCAATGTACTTATTCAGTCACCTTCTGCTCTCTTTTCCTTTGAGGAAAACAATGTGGTTCTTCCGATAGCGGTACTCGAGGAATTGGACAAGATTAAAAATGACGATGGGGAACGAGGTACAAATGCACGTGAGACGATACGGCTTCTGGAACAATTGAGGCAGGTCGGCAATCTTTTTGAGGGAATCACACTGAAATCAAGCGGAACAATAAAAATCGAAGCAAATTTCTCATCCGTTGTACTTCCTTATGGCTTTCATAATGAATCAAATGACAACCGTATTCTCAAGGTCTGCAAAGGGCTGATGGAAAAGGACGAGAAGGTCATACTGGTTACCAAGGACATTATCGTCCGTCTCAAATCCCAGATGCTGGGAATAACGGCCGAAGATTTTACGACGGAACAGGCGCCTGTTTTTAAAGAACAATACACCGGCAGAATGGATGTCTACACATCTGATAAATCAATGAGTGAATTGAATAAAAAGGGGATCGGGCCGAATTCTATCTACCGACTGGATGGAAATAAGAAAGTAAAAGTTGCCCCTGAACAAAATCAGTTTTTTATCATTCGCTCTGAAACAAGCGAAAACAAGACGATGCTTGGCCGTTTTAACGGAGAGAAAATCGTTCCCTTAAAAAGTCTGAAAGAAGAGCCATTTGGCGTTAAACCAAAAAATGTCGGTCAGCGATTTCTGCAGGAAGCTTTAATGCAGGATGCAGAGACAGCACCTCTGGTAATTATAAAAGGTTCCGCGGGAACAGCCAAAACATTTTACTCGCTGGCAACAGGACTTGAACAAGTTCTGGAACAGGAACATCAGAAATACAGGAAAATTCTCATCACAAGACCCAATGTCCAGTTTGATGAAGAGATTGGATTTCTGCCGGGATCAGAGCAGGAAAAGATCGCGCCTTTCCTTCGTCCCATCATTGATAATCTTGAAATTCTTGTCGATCGGAATGAAAAAGAACGCTATAAAAACGAAAAAGAACTCAGGGATAAAATCGATGAACTTTTCGATAGAGGGATTATAACGGCCGAAGCGATGAATTTTATTCGCGGACGTTCCATTACCAACACTTTTTTGATAATTGATGAGGCGCAGAACTTAACTCCCAAACAGGTTAAGGGTATTATTACGCGCGTGGGAAAAGGAACCAAGGTGGTTCTTTTAGGTGATCCGCAGCAGATAGACCACCCGCTTTTAGATGAAAAAACAAATGGCCTGAGCTATGCCTCGGAAAAAATGAAGGGCAGTCCGCTTTGCTTTCAACTCACCATGCTGCCGGAGGAGTGTCTGCGGTCCATGCTTGCTATGGATGCCTCCAACCGGATGTGAATGGGAATGAGAGATATGGGAGATATTCATGAGACAAGTTAGAGCAGATCTACATATGCACAGCAATTGGTCGGATGGTTCGCAGACTGTCAGCCAGTTGATTTATCAAGCAAAAACGCTCGGTCACAGGATTATGTCCATTACAGACCTTGATACGAATGAGGGGCAGGACGAAGCGGTGCTTGAGGCAAAAAGACAGCAGATTGCTGTAATTCCGGGCATAGAAATTTCTGCGTGTGATCCTATCACAAGGCGAAAGGTGTCTGTCATTGGCTACAATTGCAGCAATGCGAAAAAAATAAATGACATACTTCTTCCATATATAGACGAGCGGAATAATATAGTAATGATTGTCATAAAACGCATTCAAAAGGCAGGCTATGCCATCGATCCGGAAGCGGTTCAGGCATATGCAGGCAAGGGGAAAAATTTGCACCGACAGCACATTATGCACGCTTTGGTTGACCGCGGATACTGCCCGTCGATATATGGGGAATTGTATGATTCGTTTTTTGGGAAAGAGGGAATTGCCAAAGTTGACAGTAACCATATTCCTGCCGCGGAAGCCGTTGCCTTGATTAAATCCTGTAACGGATCTGCCGTTCTGGCACATCCGTATCGCTATGAAAGCCTGGGAATGCTGCCTAAATTAAAATCCGAGGGACTAGACGGCCTGGAAGTATTCCATCCGTCGCATTCTCTTCTACAAAGACAAAGCCTGCTTGAGACGGCTGCGCGCTACGGACTGTTTATAACCGGCGGGAGTGATACCCATGGTTTTTATTCGGAACGAACCGATTCGCCAGACAATGAGGGATTTTTTCTGGATGAAAATCATCCATTGCTGAAAGGGAGGTATTACGTTTGATAGTATTTTCGCATATTGAAATAGGCAATTACCTTTTTCACGCTGTCACGAAAAAGAAAGACGACGCGTTCAAATTGAACTGGGGAGCCTTTGTCTTTGGCAATGTCTTTCCGGATATTTCGAAATTTGCATCCAGAAACCACTTTTATGAGGATACAAAGAGTATCTATAAGTGTTATCTCATGAAAGCAGGCAACCCGCAGAGAAGTGACAGGGAAAGGTCTATGGCGTTAGGTGTTGTTTGTCATTTCTTATGTGATTACTTCTGCAAGTACCACGCTAAGCTGCCGTACACCCGGCAATCAATGATCCGGCATTTGTGGTACGAATTCATTCTGCATATGAAAATAGTAGATATTCTATTCAGAAAAAGCATCGGTTTTCTGCGCTCAAATGAATTCTCTGTCTTCGAATCAGAAGCAGGTAAAAATGCAGGTAAAAATGCAGTTGAAGGTAGTTTTGACTTGCCGGGCATGCTTCACAAATATGAAGAGGATGAGGAGTCGGAGCTTACCGACATGGCTTTCTCATTCGAAGCGGTCAGAATAGTTATGAAAGAGATACTCGGTTCTGAGACCGCCGTATCTGACATCAAAAACAGAGCGGGAAGAACTCCGGCCTGCAGTGTCGCTGCGTAGGAATACTCTTCCACTGTCCTTCGGCGTTCTCGTTCGGAATAGTTTGCTCTTGTCTAATTTTAGGCATTCGCTTATTTCTCCTTTCTCGACTTTTTCAGGAGACGGACATAAATTACCACACCAATAATCAGCATCATCAATTCTATTGCGGATGCAAGAAACGTTCCGGAATTAAGTGTCAGCCCGGTGAGGGAGAATTCGATCCTATTATATATGCCGAATCCGATCCTGAGGTTCGGATCAAAGAAAACGAGCATATTATCCCACACAATAAGGTCAAGAATCCAATGGCTGAAAACAACAATCCCAATTACTAAACCGCTCCTGAAATTTCTGCTGATCAAAAAAGTAATCAATCCGGCGATTAGTGACCAGATGACTGCCATAAACAGGCTGTGCGACCAGGGATTATATTCGAACGTATCAATCCCCAACGCAAGAAATACTAAATAAATCAGATCAATTGTATACGCGGCAATCAAAAAAACAAATAGAGGTATTTGCGGCGCAAATTTTTTGGCGGCAAAACCAACTGCGAAATGTCCAGTCGGTGACATAAGATATCCTCCTGATTTTTCTTATCAGACCAGAGCGACTTTGCACACCGTAAGCTTTTCGATATCAACTTTAAAGCTGATATTGAATCCTGCAAAAGTAAGGCCATAGATTCGCTCGGGATCATTCTGATAAGCCGGCCTCGGGTCTAACGCCAGCACTCGAATGAGTGCTTTTTGACGTTCCTCCGGAATGATTTGCAGCCACTGGTCCGGGAATTCCACCTCGAGCATATATCCTACATGCGGATCGGCAAATCCCCCTGCCGCATCCGGATGGCTGTCGGTGTAGGGAAGGTAAGGCTTGATGTCGTATATAGGCGTATTATCCATCAGGTCAGCGCCGGAGACCAGAAGAATCGGACCCAAATCGGGATGTATCTCGATGCCGTCGAGTCTGACGGAGGAAAGCCCGAGCGCATTTGGCCGAAAAGGGGAACGGGTGGCAAATACGCCCATCCGTGTTTCGCCGCCAAGGCGCGGCGGCCGCACCGTCGGAGACCATGTGCCTCGTAAGTTTTCAGAGAATTCCCAGATAATCCAGATGTAATTAAAGCCTTCCAATCCGCGAAGGGCATCGGCATTTCTATAATCCGGTTCAAATACAATGACCGCTTTCAGGTCGTCGATCATCCCGCTTTGACGTGGGATGCCAAACTTTTCCGGGAAATCAGTGCGGATGCGGGCGATTATTTTCATGGGAGGATTCTCTGGCATAAATATCTCCTGATTTATATGTATTATGAGCCGTAATGTGAGCCTCGTATCTTTTTTTGCCATCTTTATTACTAAGCATTTTAACACATGCTGCAGACATTTCTTACATTTTCTCTGATATCATGATGCCGGAGAAAGGCAAAACGAGCCCGGCAAACAAGAAGCGCTATTTTGTGATGTTATTTTAATCTGCTGAAAATAAATACAAATACTAAAGACAAGCTTCCACCTGCAATAGGCAGCATACTTGGAGATAGTATTCCTAAAAGGGATCCTGATATAAGTAATGCAATGGGAGACGCTATTTTTACCACACTCATTCCCAAACTTAATACTCTGGCTCTAAATTCAGCATCTATCGTTTTCTGAAGAATATAAAAAACAGGAACATCAATAAAGGAAATAACAATACCAATACAAAGCATAATGATAATGTAGAATATGTTCATAAATAGAAAATTGGAATTATGGTTACTAAAAAATACCGGGAGAGAAATCAACATAATCAGCAATGAGAAGACACCATTCAAGATCATTAAGCGTCTTTCAAAATGCAGCTCATTGAATATTTTTTTGACAAATATGGCACCAATAATCATTCCCAAAGGGCAGGCTCCCTGTATTATACCAAAATAATAAGAATCTATTTTTAAAATAGTATTGAGTATATATGGCAGCGGCACTAATAGTGAGAGACTAATGAAAAAATTCAAAGAGACTAACAATATGATTATTTTCTTTAACTCTACTTTCTTTTGTATATATTTGAATCCTTCCATTATGTCTTTAAACATCGAGATTCTTTGGCGTTTTATTTGTTTCACATCCTTATTGAATGAAAAGTCCATAAACAGTTCTGAAACCGCAGCTAGAATAAAGGATAATCCGTTTATCAAAATAAAGAATCTAATATCCAAAAAAACAAAAACCAATCCTCCAATCATAGGTCCACTTATTGAAGATACCGATTCAATCACTTTACTTATAGAGTTGATTTTCAGCAATTTTTCATTGGAAACTATATTAGGTATAGCCGACTGAAAACTCATATCAAATATAGTGCTTATTATCGAAATCAAGAAAGTACTTATATAAATCATATACAATGATAAACCCAAACTTTGATAGATAAAATATATACAGAGCAGCAATCCCCCATTAAGTAAATCCGCAGTTATTACTAATATTTTTTTGTTCAGTTTATCAGCAAGTACTCCCGCAAATGGACTTACAATAATAGTTGGTAATATGCTGACTACAAGTGTTATGGCAAAGGATAATCCCGAACCAGTAGTTTTCAATACATATAATCCCAGTGCAAAAGTATATATTGCGCTTCCAAATAATGAAACGAGCTTTGCACAGGAAAAAATCAAAATATTTGATAATTCTCTTTTGCTGATTGAATCTTTTACGAATAACTTGTACATATAACCACCTCTTATCTGCATTTTAGATAAGGGGGTTTACACCACGTCAATAGCCTGTTTCACATAATTTTTCATGTTTCTAAATAAAACATGGTGTAAAGGCTACCTTTTAGCATATACAAGATATGAAGAAATTTTTTCATTGTATTTAAAATAATCTTCATATTTACCGCCCCTGGATATTGTTTTAGAGGTCTTTTCGTCGATTATTTTGTATTGTAAATTTAGAATATTATTTCTTATGTTTTTCAAAACAAAATTTTTCTTTCGTTTTTCTTTAATGCTGGTATCAATACTAAAATTGTTGAATGTAATGTAGGCGGCCATCAAAATCGATTCCCTTTTAAGTGACTTATCAATTAAATTCAGTAAAAACTCCTCGTGTTCGAACGAGTAATTACTTGTGCCAGAAAAATCGATCAAAATATCAGCCAAATTATCTTTTAACGGCATTTTTAAAAAATCGCAGCATAAAAATATTACCCTTTTGTGCTGCTCGGATTTTTGAAGCATAGACTTCAAAAATTTGTGCCTATTTAAATCATGGTCTACTGCAATATAAAAGGAATTATCGGGTAAATCAGAATATAAATTCCGCAGAAAAAAGCCTGCACCAGAACCTATTTCCAATATTATTTTATTCTCTAATTCTTCATATTGTATTTTTTTGTTCATATACTCAAGACCAGAGCAAACATTATCCAAGTATTCTGAATCAGTTGAATTAACATAATCTATTATATCTAACTGCGTTTCTGCTTGTACGTTTCCAACGAATAGGATTCCGTCTTCAATTTTATAATCTTCACCGCAAGTGCATGTTAGATTGCCTTCCAATATCTGATTATTTGTTATTATTCCATTAGAAAGCATTAACTCTTTTCCGCATTTCAAACAGCAGAATAGTTTTAAAGCATCAATATCTATACCGATTTTAAAATTATCTATACATTTAATTTTTGACAGATCCTCTATTTTTTCTTCCAATTTATCTCTAAAACTATCCAATTCTTTCATTTTACTGGAAAGTTCGATTTTCTTTTTATAAAAAATATCCTGGTAATAATCATTCTCTTGATAGGTGGTAAGCTTACCAAGTCTCTTAAGTACAAATACAGACTTAATTTCATTTAGGGTGAACCCCAAGCCTTTAAGATTAATTATTATTTCAAGATCACTCTTACATCTTTCATCAAATTCATACTGTCCCCCATTTTTTTCAGGCACTATTAATCCTAATTCTATATAGTATCTTACAGCATCAACCGTTATATTATTTTGAATTGTGAATTTACCTATTTTCATTACTTTCTCCTTCAATCAGATAAATTTAATAAATACTATGAAATATTAAAAATTGGGCAGACCCAGAGAATAATAATATTTACCTAATTATACTATTAACTATATGCAAATGTTTGCGAAATTGAGCCGCTTTAACACAGTGTATTGAGCCAGGTTGTTCGGTTCAAATTTATTGCACGCAACAAAAGAAGATGGAACTGGCAGTGCCTCTGATTAACAAGAAGTATGACGGGATCTATGAAGTGTGCCACAAGGCCAGTTTCCATATAAAAAAATAGAAGGAAACAGAAGCAGCAGAATCCTAATTACACCATATCTATAATAAGGCGCGCCGGATACCGCATTCCCGCAGGATTAATTCTTTGTTTTGCCTTTTCAATAACGGTGCTAAGGTTAATGGGTAAGCATAACCATTAGAGAAAGAGGTGTTTCTTATGAAAGCAGCATTGTGGTATAACCAAAAGGATGTAAGGATTGAGGATGTAAAAGAGCCTCAGGTAAAAGACGATACGGTTAAAATCAAAGTAAAATGGTGCGGGATCTGCGGAAGCGATCTGCATGAATATCTGGCCGGACCTATTTTTATACCGGTGGATCATCCGCATCCTATCACGGGCGAGAAAGCTCCTGTCATCATGGGTCATGAGTTCTCCGGTGAAGTTGTCGATATCGGAAAAAATGTCACAAACGTGAAAATCGGAGACCGGGTTGTTGTGGAACCGATGGATGTCTGCGGCAAATGTCCTGCCTGTCTCAACGGAAAATACAATTTATGTTCTTCCCTTGGCTTCCACGGACTTGCCGGAGGCGGCGGAGGTTTCTCCGAATATACAACCTTCCTGTCCAAATTTGTGCATAAAATCCCGGATTCCCTCAGCTATGAGAAGGCCGCCCTTATTGAACCCATGGCTGTTGCGCTTCATTCCCTGCGCGTTGGCAGCTTTATGATCGGCCAAAGTGCCATCGTGACTGGTGCCGGTCCAATCGGACTTGCGACGGTTGAGTGCCTTAAGGCCGCCGGTGCCAGTCAGGTTATCGTTATTCAAAGGAAATCGATGCGTCAGGAATATGCACTGCGTTCCGGTGCCGATGTCGTTCTCGATCCCGGCGTAGTCGATGTGGTTGCCGAGATCAGGAAACTGACAGGCGGACTGGGTGCCGACATCGCATTTGAGACGACCGGTTCCGAGCAGTGCTACCAGCTGGCGCTTGACGGCTTAACATTTGCCGGCACGCTGGTTGTAACCAGTATCTGGGAAGGAAAAATCAAATATAATCCCAATACCATTGTCATGAGTGAGAAGAAAATTATCGGAAGCATTTGCTACTGCAACGATTTTCCTTCGACGATCGCCATGATGGCAGATAACAGAATTAAAGCTGACGGATACATCACCAAGAAAATCTATATAGATGATATTGTTAAAGAAGGCTTTGGAACACTTACAGGTCCGGCTAAGAAGTCACAGGTCAAAATTATCGTAACACCGGACAAGTCTTTACTGTAATAAAAATTCACTGCAATGAAGCAGTATCAAAAACTGATTAACGGCCACGGGCGAAGATTTCAAAAGACGACTGCTCCGCGAGCCGGTTTTCAGATTATCCATGACATTCTCCCACTCTTCAAATATCAATAAAATTTGTGATATAATTACTTTGTACATATGAAATCATTTACCGGTTTTCATTTTAAAGGTGAGACAAATGAATAACGAAATGTTTTTAATGAGCGGAAACCGATATTTATGGAGCATACCCATACTATTTTTTATCGGGTCATTTTTTCACTTTTTCTATGCTCTGACGTCTTATTCTCCGATAGTTGGAGCCGTTGCAGCAGTAAACGAAAGCGTATGGGAGCACCAGAAGATGGTTGTATTACCCGTGATAGGCTGGTGGATAATTTGCTTTTTCGCCAGGGGGTTAAACAATCAAATGATAGCGCGGAAATGGTTTACCGGATTACTTGTCTCGCTGATTGTTTCGATACTGACAATTCCCTTTACGTTTTATTTTTATTCAGAAGCGTTTGGCGCACACTTGCTGATAGTAGACATATTCATACTTTTTCTAGCTGTAACTCTTGGCCAGTGCATGGGAATTCATTTTTACAGGCATGCAAAAGGAATCCCTGTGTACGCTTCAAGCATCATCATCCTATTGATTCTTTTTATGTTTATTATTTTCACCTTTCATACGCCTGCATTACCCTGGTTCAGAGATAGTCTGACAGGTCAATATGGCATACAATAACTCAAACGGCGAAATAATCGGCACAAGGCCATTGATGAAACAAAAAACTCTCCGTCAATGGAGAGTTTTTTGCTGGGATTTCCAATAAGCGGACCAGACCGATACTTATCAAACGAACGCGTCTGCCTGGCTGCCTATATCTGTATACTGTCTTACTCCGGATTATGCGTTCATCAAAAGTTCAAGGATATACATTTCAAGGCCTTCATAATCTTCGACTTCGACGAATTGATCGATTTTCCCCTGATCAATTTTGTCTACTTTCGCTTCCAGCATCTGTACCGTTTTTAAACAGTTTTCGAGATGTTTGAAGCTGTACTTATCACTGGTCGAACGCATCGCCTTGACATCAAGACCGATATATTCGCCGTGTGAGCCATAATTATTGTCGCACAGAACCTTGATCTGATTAAAAGTTGACCGTATGTTTTCTGATCCGAATATCTTGTCCTGATCGAAACGTACGCCGTTCTGATCGTTCAGATGAACGGACCAGAGCTTATTAAGGGCAAGTCCAAATGCCATATCGTGTGCCGGCTCAAGTCCTGCAATGACAGAATGTGCCGATTCAACCAATCCGCCGACTCGAGCGGGATCAATCGTCTGTCCGGCAATAGCCAGGGCATGTCCGAGTGTTCCGGCATAAGATCTGTCAATTGGCTCATTAGGCTTTGGTTCTATGGCGATACGGATTTTGGCGTCATAGGTAAGCATTCCATTGATGGATTCAATCATCTGCTTAATTGCATCTACTGGCTTCTTACTCTCGAGACACAGAGTTCCTTCGCGGGCAAACCACAGAACAATTAAATCACAACCCAATACATTTGCAATATCGATGGATCGGTATGATCTCCACATCGCATGTTCCCAGTTTTTCTTTTTGGGAGCTGTATAGGCGCCGTCTTTAAATTCAGCTTCGAACCAAAGTCTCGGAGCAACAAATTCTGCTTTCAGCTGGTACTTATCGAGCAGTTCCTTAACTTTTTTTGCTTCTTCGATGATCTGCTCGTTTGATTTGCTGCTGATATCAGGCACTACATCGTCATCATGGAACTGAACGGCACTAAAGCCAAGCTCAGCGAATTTTTGAATTTTATCTTCAAGACTAATCTGTTTTCTTGTGCTTGGACCATACACATCTGTTCCGTCAGCAACGTTCCACGGCCCAACTGAATACTTAAATCTGCTCATAATAGCCTCCTTTTATTCTTACTATTTAGAGGCTAACATGCTAGCGGCGGCAGGTTAGTACTTTGTTGTTCTTTTTATGCGCCATTCTTGTCAAGTGTGGCTTGCGCTTCTTCATCACGAATGGTTTGAATGATTTTTTGTGCATATGCTTTGTTATTGATAAAAGTCTCGCTGCTGTTTGACGCAGAATTTTTTTCAGGGCTTTCTATATGATAGATACCCTTTTTTCGAAATTCTTTTGTTTCACATCCGTATTTATCTCTTACGATATTATTAAGATAACGGCTATTCGAAAAACCTGTCTGGATGCAGATATCCACAATACCCAGATCAGTGCTGACCAGTAGCTGACAGGCATGGCCAAACCGCACATTGTTCAAATATTCCTGAAAAGAAATGCCAATTGAGTTCTTGATGAAATGGGATAGATAATACACCGATAAATGCTCACGGGCTGCGATTCCAGTCAAAGTGATTCGCTCACTGTAATTCTCTTCGATGTAGTTAGTGATTTGATTGAGTCGCTTTGCCGCATACCGCATTGTTTTATTTTCTTTGTCACTGATTGTTCGGTTGGGGAGTATTCGCAACAGCACGAAAAGCAAATCACATAAAAGACTCATACATTTCAGTTCATAATTCTCCGCTTTTGCAAAATAAAAATAGGATATTTCCAGGGTTATACTTTTTACTAAGGAAGGGTTTTCTGAATTTCTCAGTATTTTTTGGTCAAATAATCTGTTTTCAAAATTACATAGAATTTGACCGAAAATTTTGCTGTCTATCTGCATGGCAAGAATAAGGCATTTTTCATTGTTTGTCTCAAAAGAATGAAGCTGGTAACTGTTCATGACAACCATGTCATTTTTTGAAAGAAGAGACCTCTTTCCGTCTATATTGATCCAAATGGAACCCTCCAGAATCAATATTATCTCGCGTTCCTTATGACCATGCGGGGTTCGGGAGCTCATCTCTACCAGGAATACTTCCAGAGAGTTCAAGGAAGTGTGTTTCACAATTTCAATTTCTCTGTTCATACAGCACTCCTTTGTCGTCGGAATAATTGTCATCACAGCGTAATTATACTAAATGAATAGATGGCTCACAATGAAAGAGGCTCGTTCTTTATGTCCGCGAATTTTATTCATGTCGCCCAAATATGTCCAAAATACTTATGTGGAAAATGGATCCGGTAAAAAGTGCTTGTGTTATGCGCGATGAAAGATGAAAATTGTGCATACTGCATGCAGGGAGATCTTGTCTCCGGGTTTGGCTATCCATGCTGTGAGCTCGAACACAGTCTGGTATTTATTTTTAAGGAACAGAGTCACAAGGGGCGCTGCATCATCGCTTCCAAAAAACATGTAAGTGAACTGGTTGATTTTACCGATGAAGAACGCAACGGATATTTTGCTGATATGGCTAAGGTAGCCAAAGCGATGCACGCGGCTTTTCACCCGGACAAAATCAATTACGGGGCCTACGGAGATACAGGTAAGCACCTCCACTTTCATCTTGTTCCGAAATATAAGGATCAAGTTGAGTGGGCATCGATATTTGAGATGAACAGCGGCAAGGTAAAGCTGACTGATACAGAGTATGAGGCTTTAGCGGAACAGATACGTTCCCATCTGGAAGGATAGACAGCCAGGCTTTTTGCTTGTTGTTTTGCTTTTTGTATAGATTGCGAAATAATTGAAAAATTACAGAAAAATTAAAAGGCCTCAGGTTCTTATCCAGGCAGATGAAGGATAAGGACCTGGGGCTTTATTTTATTCTACTTGATTGTTCCTGCTTGAAATAACGATAATCATCGATATACTTATGATATATAGACACTTTACTAAATATATGAATGATGTAGGAGCTGCTCCATATGACGAAGCAAAGCGTTAGCAATCTTGAAGTCAAGAAGATCAACCGCAATCAGATTTACCGGTGCATTAATCTGTTGGAACGTGTATCCAAACCAGAGATTGCAGCCAATTTGGGTGTAAGCATGCCGACTGTCCTTCAGAATGTCAATGAACTTCTGGAGAGAGGACTGGTGGCTGAAGTTGGCGCATATGAATCAACCGGGGGACGCAAAGCTAAGGTTATTTCGCCTGTTTATAATGCGAGATTTGCGATTGGCGTTGATATTACGCAGAATCACATAGGTATGGCTCTGACCGACTTGTCCGGAAAAGTGTTAAATCACACCCGGCTTCATAAGATTTACCGTAATGATGATCCATACTATCGGGAACTAAGTGAAATCGTGCTTGAATTTCTCCGGACTGTACAGATCTCTAAAGACAATTTCCTCGGGTTTGGATTTTCGGTGCCGGGAATTGTTACTCAGGACAGTCAAATGATTACTGACTCGCATGCTCTCGGGTTTGCAAATCTCCCCTGCAAGTTGTTTACGAAGTATATTCCGTATGACTGCAGCATCTTTACGAACGATGCAAATGCTGCGATGATTGCTGAAATGTACCATCACTCGGAAAAGCAGACCGCAGTATATCTGTCTCTCAGTAATAGTGTCGGAGGTTCGATTTATATCAAGAAGAATTCCGGATTTGACAGTCAGCCCGGATATGACAATCTCTTCCTCGGGGAGAATTTCCGCGGCGGCGAGTTCGGCCATATGACTCTTTATCCGGGAGGCACAACGTGTTATTGCGGAAAAAATGGCTGCGTAGATTCCTATTGCTCAGCAAAGGTACTGGCACAGAATACAGATGGAAAACTCGAGAATTTTTTTGAAGCAGTCGAAAAAAACAATCTGTTCTCAAAAACCTGGAACGAATATCTGGATCATCTGGCCATTGTGATCAACACACTCAGAATGGCATTCGATTGTCAGGTTATTATAGGCGGTTACGTTGGCAGCTTTATTGAACCCTATCTTGAAATTCTTAAGAAAAAAACAATTACACTTAATACATTCGAGTTGGACGCCTCGTATATCAAGCCTTGCAGATTCCGGATTGAAGCGTCTGCTTTGGGTGCTGCGCTGCGTCATATTGAGAATTTTATTTATACTATTTGAACGAACCGGGCTAAAAACGAAGGCTATTTCATTCCCCCCTAAAAGACTGATGTAACTGCGAAAATGCTCGCAATATATCGGTCTTTTTTGCTGTAACCATTCATCTGCAACAGGCAGTTGTGCAAAAAGCACAAAAACGCAAAGCGATTTAGTGCAATAAAGCCAAAGATTGCACAGAGGTATTGACGTCAGAATATTCCGGTGATAATCTTGAGATACTTTAGTAATGTTGCTACAAAAGTGAACGAAAAACAATATGAGAAAGAACGGGATGCCGCATTATAAGCCGCTATTGGGCTGATCTACCGTAATTCCGCTGCGTGTTTCAAACCAGAAAGCATAAGGTGAAAACCACATCGAAAAAAAGTTGGACAATGTGCACAAAAAAAGTGTTGACAAGAGCATTTACATGGAGTACTTTATGTACATGGTTATGAAAGTCGTTTTGCAAAACTAATTTACAAAACTATTTATCAAAACTATTGCCTGAAACTATTTCTGAAACTATTGAATCTATACGAGGTAATGGAAATTCTCTGAAGCAAGCAGACTCGAAGTTTTTACCTGTACGAAATAAGCAGCAAACGCTGTTTATATAAAAAGGAGGAAGAAAGAATGAGAAAAAAAATTATCGCACTATTTGTTGCTGCCCTGATGGCCACTATTATGGTCGCTGGATGTACCACAACAGCACCGGGAACAACAACAAAGGCTGAAGTTGCTGCAACAACAGCAGCAGCCGGAGCGGATGCAACCACAGCAGCAGCAGGAGAGACCGAAGCAAAGACATTCAAAGTAGGAATCACCATCCAGTCACTTGAAAACAGCTACTGGGCCGGCGTATTCGCAGAAGTAGAAACACTCTTGAAGGCAAAGGGATGGGATTACACGATCCTTGCCTGCAACGACAATTCAGCAACACAGATTCAGCAGATTGAGAACTTTATCACGGACGAAGTTGACATGATCATGGTTCATCCTTCTGATCCGAACGCTCTTGAAGATTACCTGAAGACAGCTATGGATTCCGGTATCAAGGTAATGAGTTGGGACGACAAGATGACCAATACAGACCTTAACTGGGTTCTTGACAACACAGAACTCGGATACACAATCGGATCAGCAGCCGCTGAGTTCATCAATGCAAATTACTCAACAGAGAACAAAGTTGAAGTTGCTGTAATGAATTACCCACAGACTCCTATCCTTCTTGAAAGAGAGACTGGTATTTTAACTGCACTTGAAGAACTTGCAGCAGGCAAATATGAAGTTGTAGCCCAGCAGCCTGCTATCGATGCAGCTTCAGCCCTTTCAAACATGGAGACAATTCTTGAAGCTAACCCTGACGTTAAGGTCGTATGCTCAATCGGTGCCGGCGGAGATATCGGTGCAAATGAAGCTTTCATGACTAAGTATGACAGTAAGGTTCCGGCTGATGTAGGTATCTTCTCAGCTGACGCAACTCAGCAGCAGCTCGAAGCAATCATTAACAACGAAGCCAGCAGAGCAACAGTCGGTTTCGAAGGATCCAACAAGAAGACAGCAGCTGCTGTTGTTGACCTGTATGAGAGACTTATGAACGGCGAGACATTTGCTGAGCAGAATCTGGTCAGACCTCTTCTGACTATCAATATCGACAACGCTAATGACTACCTCGCAGATTACAAGTAATAGCATAAGATAGTTAAAGAATAGAAGGTGTGGAGCTGCTGTTTCAGCGGCTCCACATTTTATGAACGGAGGTACTAGCTTATGAATGACGAATATGTACTGGAACTGCAGCATATTAAGAAAATCTATCCTGGTGTTGTCGCACTTGATGATGTATCGCTTGAGGTGAAAAAGGGAGAAATCCTTGCGCTGATAGGAGAAAATGGCGCAGGCAAATCTACTCTTATCAAGACTTGCTCAGGCGCTGTTATTCCGACTGAAGGAAAAATCGTAATTAACGGAAAAGAATTCAGCAGTATGACGCCGCATCTGGCCGCTGCAAACGGCATCGCAATTATTTATCAGGAATTCAATAATGTTAAAGGGCTCTCTGCTGCCGAGAATTTGTTTTTAGGGAACCCGATCAAAAAGGGCTTTTTGATTGATAAAAAAGCAATGGAAAAAGAAGCTGAAAAAGCATTTGCCAAGCTCAATATTAAGATTAATCCGAAGACACTTGTCGGTGACCTTACGGTCGGATACCAGCAGATGCTGGAAATCGCCAAAGCAATCATGCAGGATGCTAAAGTGCTTATCATGGATGAGCCTTCCGCACCGTTAACCAGCTCTGAAGTAGAGAGTATGTTCACCGTATGTGAACTCTTAAAATCAAAGGGCGTATCCATTATTTATATTTCACATAGATTAGAAGAAATATTCCGGCTTTCTGACCGCATTGTAGTACTGCGCGACGGACATTATGTAAAGACGCTTATTACTGAGGATTCTGATGTTGAGGAATTGATCCATCTGATGGTCGGTCGTGATCTTAAAGAGCACTTTCCGGCGCGGCCTCCCTGTGTTAATGAGAAAAATACAATTCTTGAACTTCAGAATGTGTCCGGAAATGGAGATCATGACATCAGCCTTACGATTAAGGAAGGTGAAATTCTCGGCCTCGGCGGTCTAATCGGAGCAGGACGGACAGAACTGGCCCAGCTTATTTTCGGCGCCGCTGAAAGAACTTCGGGCAAGATCATTTTTAAAGGCAAAGAAATCAACTGTAAGACGCCAAGACAGGCAATTGATGCAGGAATTGCACTTGTACCGGAAGACCGTAAGCGGCATGGCGCACTCCTGGAAATCTCCATTAAGAACAATATAAACATGCCCATATACAAAAGAATTTCAAAAGCTTCGGTAATCAACTCGAAGAAAGAGCTGGAAGTAGCTAATAAATATAGAGACAGCCTCTTTATCAAAACACCTTCCATTAATCAGCTGGTCAGGAATCTCAGCGGCGGCAATCAGCAGAAGGTTATTCTTGGTAAATGGCTGGCGGCTAAATCTGAACTACTTATTTTTGACGAACCTACACGCGGAATTGATGTTGGTGCAAAATTTGAAATCTATAAACTGATGAACGATATAGTGGAACAGGGCAAAACCATTCTTTTGATTTCCTCTGAAATGGAAGAACTGATGGGTATGTCCGACAGGATTATTGTTTTGGCTGAGGGCAGGATGACAGGGGAATTGAAAAAGGAAGAGTTCAGCCAGAATACGATTATGAAAATGGCATCTGCCGTTGTAGGAGGTTAAGAATGAAGAGTAATGTTATCAGTCAGATTAAATCAAAAGCTATATGGCTGGTTTTAGTGGTTCTAGTAATTACTTTTGCAATCGCAAATGATCGATTTCTTTCGTCAACCAATCTGTTTACCGTCGCCCGGCAGGTCTCTATGTATGGAATTGCTGCTGTCGGTATGACCTTTGTTATTTTGATCGGCGGTATCGATCTTGCAGCCGGTTCGGTAATTACCATTGTAAATGTCGTCTGTGCTTATTTGATGGTCAAAATGGGCTTCAGTATGGTAACTGCAATCATATGCTCCCTTTGTATGGCAGCTTTGATCGGCCTTATGAATGGTTTTATGGTTGCACAGATGAGAATGCCGGCAATTATTGCGACCTTTGCGACTCAGATTATTTTTGAAGGCGCAGCTTATCTGCTGTCGGGCGGAACTCCGATCTATGGATTTGATACAAGATTCAAGATAATCGGTCAGGGCTATGTCGGACCTGTTCCGGTTCCTGTCATTATCATGCTCGTATGTTTCCTTCTAGGTGCGTTCATTTTGAACAAATCCTATTTCGGACGGTATTTCTATGCGGTCGGAGGCAACGAAGAAGCGTCCAAACTCTCAGGTATCAATGTAAAAGCTATTAAAATGCTGATCTACTCTTTGTCCGGTCTCTTTGCAGGTCTTGCGGGTATCGTTATGTTATCACGTACGAATTCAGCACAGCCCACAGCAGGTAAAGGATTTGAGTTTGACGTTATTACCTGCGTCGTCCTTGGCGGCGTATCGGTAAGCGGCGGTTATGGCAAGATCTCGAATGTTGTGGCCGGCGTTATGATCATCGGCGTCCTTACCAATGGTATGGTTCTGATGAATGTAAGCACCTATATGCAGATGCTTGTAAAAGGAATCGTGCTTGTTCTTGCCGTCGGATTTGACAGCTATCAGAATAAGCAGTTAACAGCAAAAGGGTAAGCGATTACTCACAATTTTGTCTTGCTCTGTAAAGTTTGTCTTACTTTGTACTGAAAGGAGAGCTTTTCAATGAAAACAACAATGCTTCAACAGGAGATGACAGCGCCGCATACTATCCAATTTAATGAAGTGCCGGTTCCGGAAGTTAAACCGGGGCAGGTCCTGGTTCAGATTAAGAGAATTGGCGTGTGCGGCAGTGATATTCATGTCTACCACGGGACACATCCGTTTACGTCTTTCCCGGTCACGCAGGGACATGAAGTTTCAGGGAAAATAGCAGAAGTTGGTGAAGGGGTTACAGATGTAAGGATTGGACAGAAAGTTACTATCCAGCCTCAGATCGTATGCGGTGCCTGCTATCCGTGCCTGCATGGTAAATATAACCTCTGTGAGAATCTGAAGGTCATGGGATTTCAGGCTCCCGGTACTGCTTCCGAGTTCTTCGCAGTTGATAGAGCCAAACTCACTTTCCTGCCTGATGAGATGAGCTATGACCACGGCGCCATGATTGAACCTCTGGCCGTTGCAGTCCATGCTGTCAAACAGGGCGATGATCTGACAGGAAAAGATATCGTAGTCCTTGGAGCGGGTCCCATCGGAAATTTGGTTGCACAGGCAGCCAGGGCTATGGGCGCCAGGCATGTCATGATTACGGATGTCAGCGACTTTCGCCTGGAACTGGCAAAAAAATGCGGCGTAGATTTCTGTGTCAACAGCAAAAACAGTAACCTGGGTGATGCAATGACTGCGGCTTTCGGCCCGGATAAAGCTGATATTATTTATGACTGCGCAGGAAATAACATAACGATGGGTCAGGCGATCCAGTATGCACGTAAAGGATCGAAAATTGTTCTTGTTGCCGTCTTTTCCGGTATGGCTACGATTGATCTGGCGGTCCTTAATGACCACGAACTGGATCTTGATACGACGATGATGTATCGCAGCGAAGACTACGATGACGCGATTGCAATGATTCATGAAAAGAAGATTGATTTGGATCCTCTGGTATCCAACCATTTTGCTTTTACGGATTATCTCGACGCATACAAGTTCATTGATGACAACCGGGAGACAACCATGAAAGTTCTGATTGATGTGGATCCCGGTGACGAGTGATTTAGTGCTTTGAAAAGTCGAAAAATGACACATATTTTCCTTATCTGAAACGCAAAAAAACTGGCGTAATTAATATGTATATTATAGGAGGCTTACTATGGGTATTCTTGAGAAAATGAGACTGAACGGAAAATCAGCATTTGTTACCGGAGGCGCAAGAGGTATAGGTAAATCTATTGCTACCGCCATTGCAGAAGCCGGATGTAACGTTGCCATCGTCGACATGGATATTGAAGAAGCAAAAAAGACAGCAGAAGAAATCGCCCTTCTTGGCGTAAAGACACTTGCTGTTAAGACGGATGTTACAAAAGAAGTTGAAGTAAATGAGATGATAACTCGTGTCCTTGAGGCCTTCGGCAGCATTGACGTTGCTTTCTGTAATGCAGGAATCTGTATGAATATACCGGCAGAAGAAATGACGTACGATCAGTGGAAAAAGGTTATTGACGTAAATTTGAACGCTGTATTTCTTACTTCCCAGGCTGCGGCCAAAGTTATGCTCAAGCAGGGAAAAGGTTCCATTATCAACACAGCGTCTATGTCGGGTCATATTGTTAATGTTCCTCAGCCGCAGTGTTCGTACAATGCATCCAAAGCCGGCGTTATCATGCTGACAAAATCCATGGCCGTTGAATTTGCAAAAAAGGGTATCCGCGTTAATTCAATCAGCCCCGGATACATCGGCACTGAACTTATAATGGAAGCACCTCAACTCAAGCCTCTGATCGCACAGTGGAATGCTATGTCCCCGATCGGACGTCTAGGCAGACCCGATGAGCTGCAGGCGATAGCTGTATACCTGGCCGGTGATACAAGCGAATTCACAAATGGATCCGATTTTATTATTGACGGTGCATTTACCTGCATCTAAGTGTGCATGTGTATGTGTATGTGTGTGCGTGAGCGAAATCAAAAAATGACAATGACAGTCAAAAAGACCCGTGGCACATGGGCGGCAGTGCCGATACCGGACTTTTTTAGAGGGAAGGAATTGATACATTTATGAATAAATATACATTAGGGATAGATTATGGCAGTCTCTCGGGAAGAGTACAGCTGGTCGATGTAGCGAATGGAGAGGAAGTACTCTACAAAACCGTAGACTATGCGCATGGAGTGATGGACCGGGTCCTGTCGGACGGCGTAACGGCCCTTCCGCCTGAGACGGCCCTTCAGGATCCTGAAGATTATCTCGATGTGCTGCGTTCGATTCCTTCCTTGCTGGAAGCGGCCGGAATATCAAATGAACAGATCGTGGGAATCGGTGTGGATTTTACATCATGTACGGTTCTGCCGATTGATAAAGACGGAGTGCCGCTCTGCTTTGATAAAAAATTTGAGAACAGGCTTCATGCCTATGCCAAACTATGGAAACATCATTCGGCACAGTATGAAGCAGATCGTTTTAATGAGGTGGCCGACAGCCGCGGAGAAGCTTTTATCAAGCGTTACGGCGGTAAAATGTCATCGGAATGGGTTATACCCAAAGCCATGCAGATACTCCATGAAGATGAGGACATCTATAACGCGATGGACAGATTGATTGAGGGCGGCGATTGGATTGTCCTTCAGCTTACCGGTGAAGAAAAAAGGAGCCTCTGTCAGGCAGGGTACAAGGCCTGCTGGTCCAAAAAAGACGGTTATCCGTCAGATGAATTCTTCAAGGCCCTCGATCCCCGGATGGAACATTTCGTGGACGAAAAACTGAGCCGTGATATCTATGCTACAACCGATACCGCAGGATTTCTGACAAGCGAAGCAGCATTACTTACCGGTCTTAAGGAAGGAACCGCTGTTGCTGTTGCAAATGTTGACGCTCATGTGGCTCTTCCGGCTGTTAAAATTACAGAGCCCGGAAAGATGCTGATGATAATGGGGACCTCAACCTGCCATATCATGCTGGGTGAAGAAGAGAAATTTATACCCGGCGTCGGCGGCGTGGTAGAGGACGGAGTAATACCCGGCTATTTTGCATACGAAGCAGGCCAGGCCTGTGTAGGTGATCATTTTGACTGGGTTGTGCATCATATAGTACCGGGTTCTTATGAAAAAGAAGCGGCAGATAAAAAAATCAGTCTGCATAGACTCCTTTCGGAAAAAGCCGCAGAGCTAAAGCCGGGAGAGAGCGGACTTCTGGCCCTTGACTGGTGGAACGGAAACAGGAGCATTCTGACAGACGCTAATCTGACAGGTATGATCATCGGCTGTACTCTTCTAACAAAAACAGAAGAAATATACAGAACGCTTATTGAAGCAACCGCCTTTGGAACCAGGGTGATTATTGAAGCATTTGAGGCCGGCGGAGTTCCCATAAAGGAATTGTTTGCAGCGGGAGGAATTGCGAAAAAAGATGCCCTTATGATGCAGATCTATGCCGATATAACGAACCGGGAGATCAGAATATCTTCTTCCGCCCAGGCGCCTGCTTTGGGCGCGGCTCTCTTTGGAGCTGTAGCTGCAGGAAGTAAAAACGGCGGATATGATACAATTCAGGAGGCATCCGAAAAGATGTCGCGACTTGAGGCTAAAGTTTATGTTCCGATAGCTGAAAATGTTGAAATTTATAATATAATATATCAGGAATACAAAACGCTTCATGATTATTTTGGAACCGGCAAAAACAATGTGATGAAGCATCTGAAAAAGCTTAGAAACGACATAAAGAGTGTGAAATAATCTTCAGGTGAGTTTCATTAAACAGTAGAAGAGGTAAAACGGGCGAAGCGCATGAATGATTTTGATATCAAAAACAGCAACCGCAGAAAAATATATTTTTACCTGCGCGATAACGGGTTGGCGACCAAACAGGATGTAGCTTATAAACTGCAGCTTAGTCTTCCTACGGTTTCGCAGTATCTGGAGAACCTGGTTGAACAGGGTCTTGTGAGCTGTGCCAATAAGGCTGCAAAGAGTAAATTAGGCGGCAGATATCCTGTGGCCTACTCCTATATCGCCGATGCAAAAGTTGCTGTTGGATTGGATATTTCAAGACATCATGTCGAGACCATCATTATTGATTTGGATGGCAATGTTATAAAGTATGTCTACAAGAAGATTAATTATCAAAGAGATGATGAATATCTGAAAATGCTCGGAGACGAAGTAGCGAAAATAATTGAAAGAGCAGGGGTGAATCCTGACAGGATTCTCGGGGTAGGAATAGCCGTCCCGGGCCTTTTGGACAGAAGTAACGGGTATGTTGTAGATGGACGCGTAATCGATAATACAGGTATGACCTGCAAAGAGTTTTCCAAATACATACCCTATCGCACGCAGCTGATACACGACTCCGATGCATCCGGCTTTTCTGAATTCTGGAAGTGTACGGATATCCATAACGCTCTTTATGTAAGTTTGTGCAACAGTATAGGCTGTTCTGTCTTTATAGATGACAAGGTGTATCTCGGCGACGGGCTCTACAGCGGTGAAATTGGCCACCTGAATCTGATTCCGGACGGCAGAAAATGTTACTGCGGACAAAGAGGCTGTCTGGATCCATACTGCAATGCCGAGGTTCTTTCCAATCATACCAATGGCGATTTGTTCGATTTTTTTGAAAAGGTCGAAAACGGAGACCCCAAACTCTGCAAAGTGTGGGACACATATATGGATCATCTGTCTACCGCCATTACGGATATGAGAATGATGTACGGCTGTACGATTATTATCGGCGGCTATATCGGCTATTATATGAAAAGTCATATGGAAACGCTATGTAAAAAAGTGGATGAAAAGACTCCGTTCGGCGAAAGATCTGAAAGTTATCTGATTCAGAGCAAGCAAAAAATGGAAGCTGTGGCCACCGGCGCTGCTCTGCGTTTCGTGAAAGAGTTCTTAGAAGAAGTGTAATCAACTGGATGCATGGCTGTCAGTGAGACAGGTATGCTCAGAAATCAAATATATCACACAAGGAGGTTAATCAATGAATATGAGAGCGCTGGTATATAAAGGGAAACAAAATCTTGCTGTCGAGACGGTTATCATTCCGGAGGTCGCTGAAAATTATGTTCTGATCAAGCTGCTGTATTGCGGCGTGTGCGGTACCGATATGCATATATATAACGGAGAAGGCGGCGCCTATGAAGTAACGCCTCCGCTCATTATGGGTCATGAGTTTTCAGGAATTGTTGAAAAGGTCGGGGCCAAAGTCAGCAAAGTCAAGGCCGGAGATCTGGTTACGGTAGATCCCAATGATATGTGCGGCAATTGCTATTACTGCAATAATGCCATGGAGCAGTTCTGCACAAATAATATTGGCATCGGAACGACAGTGGACGGCGGCTTTGCCCAGTATATCGCAGTATGCGATACGCAGGTATTTAAGTACAAAGATGGAATGGATGCTGTTACTGCAGCCATGACGGAGCCGGTATCATGCTGCCTCCATGGAATTCTTCTGTGCGATATCAAACCCGGCGCTGAAGTTATGATTATCGGCGGCGGTCCGATCGGATTGATCATGCTGCAGCTCTCCAAGTTATCGGGAGCCGGCAAACTGATCCTTTCCGAACCGGTTGCTGAAAAAAGAGCGCTCGCATTAAAACTCGGAGCGGATCTGGTTATTAATCCTCTCGAGGAAGATGTAGAGGCCATTCTCAAAGAGAACTGCAAGAATTTGACTACGGTAATTGAGTGCGTAGGCAATGTACGTACTATTGAGAACGCCATTCAATGGGCTGGTAAAGGGGCTACGGTTATGATGTTCGGACTTACCGGCCCAAGTGCGGAGCTTAGCATAAGGCCGGACGTGTTTTTCAAGAAGGAAATAAAGCTTACTTCATCGTTTATTAACCCGTATTCTTTTGAAAGTACAATATCCATACTGGAAAGCGGAAAATTGAATGTGAAGGATCTGGTAACGGATATTGTTGACCTTGAGGATTCGGTCAGTGTTTTTGAAGATATCAAGTACAGGAAAAGCGGTAAAGTGCTGATTAAGCTGAACGGCTGACAGCATTCCTCCTCCTAGAGTTACTCGCTTTTTCTTTCGCACTGCAGAAAGGCCCTGGTCTTATCCTTATTGTAGGATAAGGCCAGGGTTGTTTGCATTCGTGTGGCAGTGCCATTCTGCAGAAGCTCTTTGACAATACCGCAATCGATAACCGTTCCGGTCTCCTCCAGATTCCGGTCGTTTTTCCATAGGGTAAATTTACAGCCCAGCTTAAATCCTGAACAGTAGTAGCCCTTTGTGTTTTCATAGATAGGACGATTGCATATCGGGCACAGCCCGAGGCAATTCTCTGGAAGCTGCTTTTGGGGGTTGGGTGCGGGGATGACTTCTTTGTTATTTTGCATGTTTTTTCTAAGTTCTTCGGCTTCGAGGGCTACCGCCTCACCCGGGGTCATTTCTCCGCGGCTGATCTGCTTGAGCCATTGATTTGTTTCGACCGTTTTTTCTTTGTATAGATTCACGTGAAGGCGATCGAGTACAAGAACGAGGTTCTCGCCGGCCGGCTCCAACTCATATTTGTTATCCTTGATGGATATATACCTATATTTGATTGCATTTCCGATAATGGATGTTCGGGTGGCCTCGGTTCCTATCTCAATACCTTTGAAGAGCTGCTTGTAGTAATCTGCATCGTCCTGTTCGGCATCAAGATCATCGATTTCCGATTTGAACGGGTTCTTTAGAAATTTGTTCAGGGAATCAACGGTAAAACGGGAAGGAGCTTTGGTTTTTTTTCTTTTCGGAGCAAACTTCGTCTCGAGGATGTCGCCCTGCTTTAAGTACGGCAGCCGGTCTGAGATTTTATCCGGCTTTTCGTATTTCTGGAATCCTTCCTGGACAAGTACATCGCCTTTGACTTTGAACTCCTCATCAGCACAGCGAATCATGGCCTCCGTGCGGTCGTAAAGGCACGGATCTTTGGCAAACACAGCCAGAAAACGGGCCAGGATCGTCTTATAGACTAAGGTCTCCTGCGGTTTGAGCGTCGATGCGCTCGGTATTTTGACTGTCGGCATAAGTGCTGAATGCGATTCTACCTTGCTGCTGTCAAAGACCGTCTTGTCGTCGCGAAAAGCTATATCATACATGCCGAAGGTCTTCATGAGTCCCTGTACTTTTTCCTTTTCTTCCTCTGCAAGATACTCAGTATTGGTTCTCGGATAGGTGATATAACCCATTTCATAGAGCTTCTGAATAATTTCAAGAGACTCTTTCATCCCGATCTTATGGCGCCTTGAAAGGACGCCCTGTGCAATGGACAGGGAAAACAGCTTCGGACGTTTGATTTCAATCTGCTTTTTGGTTATGGAAATAACTTCGCACGGACTTCCGTTCAGAAGAGCCGCTTTGGCCTTCGCTTCGTCGAGCTCCGCTAACTCATATTTTCTCGGGCATTCAAGCAGCAGCTTGATGCCGTCAATTTCCGTCTCCGACTGTACCTGGTAATAATCCTCGGCCGAAAATGCGCGGATCTCCATCTCACGGTCATAGATTACTTTGGTGATCGGTACAAGAACACGCCCGGCCCAGACTGTCTGGCCGCACTTTAAGGTAAGGAAACGGGTGTAGTTAATCCCCATCGCCCAGTCGAGTTCCGCGCGCCCCCGGCCTGCATCCGAATATGGTTTGTATTTTGTATTGTCGGGAAGGTTTGACAGAGCTTTCCTTATGGTATCTTCTGTTTGTTCCGGAAGCCACAGCCGCTTTACCGGTTTGGCCGCCCCCGTCGCTTCAATGATCAGATCAACCAGATAGGATCCTTCGTTGTCGGCATCGCCTGCATTAACCAGGAGGTCCGTATCTTCACGTGCGGCAAGTGCCTTGATCTTCAGGAACTGCTCCTTAATGCCCTTTTCTTCTTTGAGCTTGTACCAGTACCTCAGTGGAATAAAAGGCAGGTTGTCCAGCTTCCACCGCCTGTCTTCAGATTTCGTGTAGTCCTCAATATCGTAGAATGTGAACAAATGGCCAAACGCATACGTCACGCAATAGGCGTCGTTCTCATACCAGCCATTGCTGTTTTTAAACGTACCTCCGATTGCATTGACAATGTTTCTGGCCAGACTTGGTTTTTCGGCAATAATTACAGTCTTCATTAGTCTCCATCTATTTAGATACACTGATGACATTTTTAAATCAGTGCCAATAATACGTCTTTTTCCAAGGTTTCGTCAACTTGAGAAAAGTATAACACGATGGAGCCATTGATATAATAAAAGCTCCCCGGGCGGGGAGCTTTTACAGGAATTCAGGGTTGTGTGTCAGTCTGTGTCCATTTGATTTGCCTTATGGAAGTGATTTAGAAAGTTTTATCAGGTTTTGTCAGGATTTGGAACAATTCCGTCATCCAGGACAATCTGCATACCTTCATCACTGAAGACGAAGTTCAGGAATGCGTTTGTCAGTTCGTCTGCTGTGCCGGCCTTGGCAATCATAACGAAGGGGCGCTGAAGTGTGTACTCACCGGACTTTACAGTCTCTTCCGAAGCAACAACTCCATCGAGCTTAATCGCTGTTATTGTCTCATCTACAGAGGAGAGGGAGACATATCCGATTGCATTAGGATTCGCAGACACGGCTTGCTTCACGTTGCCGGTAGAGTTCTGCTCTTCCGCATATACGGCAATATCTTCAATTTCCATGAGTTCTTCAAATGCGCCTCTGGTTCCGGATGCAGCTTCGCGTCCAATACACTGAATCGCTGCGTCGGCACCGCCGATATCTTTCCAGTTGGTGATCTCGCCTTTGAAGATCTTAGAAACCTGCTCTGATGTCAGTGTGTCTACACCGGCTTCTGTATTTACTATGACAGAAATTCCGTCAAATCCAATAATGTACTTGTCAAAAGTATCGGGGTTTTCGGTGTCTTTCAAATTTCTTGAAAGCAGGCCAATCTGTGCTGCTCCGTCAGTAACTGCTGTCGGTCCTTCTCCTGAACCATTTCCTCCGACAGAGACCGTTACGTCACTATTTGCCGCCATGAATGCTTCGGCCAGCGCCGTAGTAACATCAGCCATGGATGTAGAGCCGGTCAGCGTTATAGAACCGCTAAGTGAAGCTGCTTCGGTATCGGATGCAGACGTGACTGCCTCAGTCTCGCTTGCCTCTGTGGCTGCGGCTGTGGTAGCTTCGGCACCTGCCGTAGTTGCGGACGTCGATGCAGATGTATTTGTACAAGCGGCAGTACTTAATAACATAGCTGATGTAAGAATAACGGATAGAATTATTTTGCTTTTTTTCATCTTTCTTGTTCCTCCTAATGTTTGTAACCTCAGAATAACAGCCGGGAATAAGGTCAGGATTATGTCAGCGTAAAGCCTTGTTATTTTGGAGGTTATGAAAATGTTAATTAGTTGATTATCTTCATTTTTTGTATTTGTCTAATCCAAATCAAACCAAAGCATTACCTGTATGCGGTTTTGACTGCTATGACTGCTTGTTACGATAGAGACAAAGAAGGTGAGCAGTATGAAAAAACAACTTATATATAAATGGTTGCGTGACTTTTGGGAAAATCGAAAAGAGCGAAGAAAACCGCTCTGGACGTGGGCTCTCAGAAAAGGATAAAAGAATCGCCCTTACGGAATCCCGCTTTGCATGAAGTGGGATTTTTTCCTTATATAGTATAGAAGAAGCGCTTCTCACCATAAAATGTGAAGAAGCGCTTTTTATGAGAACAATCTTTTGGAGAAATGCGCATCCTGTTCGAGGCGTGTTTATCCGGTCGAGAGGGCGGGCTTGGATCAGACATCTCGCAGCTTAAAGATGCTTTTGATCTTACTTGCGGCTTCGAGCTCCCGGTTGCCTCCGATAAAGTCTGTATTTGCAACGCCCGCAATCGTTATCGAGAGAAAAGGATACACCTCCTCAATCCCATGACTATTTTTTGAGAGTATATAGCCCCGCAGCAGATCGCTTTCCGTATAGAAATCAGGCGACATCTTTTCAAACTCTTCGACAACCTTCCGGCAGATTTTTTCGGCATCCGCAGGTTGGGCAATTGCAATAAAATCAGCTTCGCCTGCATGATTAAGGAATAATTCTTTCGGAATGTTTCTGCTGAGGATCTGCGTCAGGCGTTCCATGACCATGTCGGCTTTTTCCGGACCGTACACATCGTAATATGATTTAAATCCGTCAATATCAAAATCAAGGACACATGATTGATCCGCGGTCGATTTGGATATATCTGTATCTCGTCCTGACCGCTGATTGTCCGGAAGACCAACATGAGGATGGAGCTGAACTGTCCTTACAATATTCATCTGCGTTGATTTCTCAAGGAGATCTTTGACCGTCACAATACCGGCATATTTACCGCCTTTTGTAACCGTTATGAAGTCATAAATCTTGTCCGGATCCCTCTGCATGGAAATTTTGACTACGATATCAATGGTTGTAAAAAAATCTACGCAAAGAAAATCCTTGCACATGATCATGTCAATTCCTTTGTTGCAGTACAGACCATAGCCATATTGACTGCTCAGCTTGGCATTCAACTGGTTCCTGGTTGCAACTCCTAAGAGTACGCCGTCATCGAGGATGCAAAAACCCGGCAGGGCCGTATCGGAACGTATCCTTTGGCTGACCAAAGCAATTTTTGTATCGGGGCGAAGCGTTTCAATTCGCGTGCAAAGATTACCTATGTATAATTCCGAAATCTTTCTGTTACCTGCATGGTCAGTTTCGAGGTTTTCGTCAGTCATTCTTTCATATACTACACTATCCATCAATTCTGCTATGCTCATAGGAATTCCTCATACTTCCGTGAATTTTTCTGTCTTTACACTAAGTATATGCGGACTCTGTAAGCAAAGAATTTTACGGATGTGTTTTTTGTGTAAGAATTTGGTTCTGTCAGGGTACAAATAAGTAGGTTATTGAATAGGTTTTGAATTTGGTTTGAAAATGAAAGGTGCTAATATCAGCTGAACGTGCTAAAATAGTAGCGAAAACTGCTATTTGATTATAAGAAGGGGGGGATCTCAATGAAATTATTAACGCCGGTTGACGGATCGTCTGCGTCTTTACTTGCAGTAAAGAAAGCAATTGAAATTGCTGCAAAGTATGACTTTTCCATCAAGTTAATTACTGTTGTTCCGACTTCACATTCCAGAAGAGACAGAAGAGATGAACATCTTTGGCGCCAAGTAGACGGCTCAATCATCACTGGAAGACCCGTCCTTTTGGAAGATGATCAATTTACTGATAAGATGAAAGAAAAGGCTAAGACTTTGTTGGATTCGATAATATCAGACCTTGATTTTGGTAGTATCAAGGTTGAAAAAGAAGTGTTGGCCGGTGAGCCTTTTGAACAAATTCTGGAAACAGCCAAAAAGGAAAACTTTGATTTAATCGTAATTGCTAACCGTGGTTTTTCATCTATAAAGCAGTTTTTTACGGGTTCAGTAGTTAATAGAGTTATTTCGGAGGCTTCGTGCCCGGTGCTTGTCATCCATTCAGAGGCACAATAGAGTCATCAGAGGCACAATTAAGTCAGAAGAAGAGAGAGTTTGATCGGGAAACACTGATATATATTTGATTCCGGCGTCTTTGCGTGCAATTTACCATTGTCCAAAACGTCTTGATAGTATAAACTAGGTGAGTACAAAGTCAATGTAATAAATAGACTGCGGAAGTTCCGTCAAACGACAACCGTTTGAAAAAATGAGTAAATATATGGAGGATACAGATTAGTGGCTAAAGTAACAGTACCCAATCCGGAATCATTAGAAGCAGCACTTAGCAAATTCAAGAGACAGGTCGCCAAAGAAGGTACTTTGAAAGAAGTCAAATTGAGAGCTCACTTTGAAAATACCCGTGAGCGTGGTATTCGTAAGCGCGCTGCTGCAAAAAAGAACAAAAAAATGAAATAATCCATACCCGTTCTTTTCTAAATAAAATGTTAATTATATGGGAAGCCGATTTCACTGACAGACATCAGTGGAGTCGGTTTTCTGCGTCTTTTGCTCCAGACACCAGCATCTTTCAGCATCTTTCAGCTTTGTGTCAGATTTGCTTACGCTTCGTTATAATGCAAAGGACAAAATGATATAATAATCACCAGTTGAACTTAGGAGAAGGACGCATGTATAAGATTCTGATTATTGAAGACGATACTACGATTGCGAAAGCAATGAAGGATCATCTGTGCAGATGGGATTATGACGCTGTCTGTGTAACGGATTTCAAAGATATTTCAGAACAGGTGATCCGGTTTGCGCCGCAGCTTATCCTTCTGGACATCATGCTTCCGTATTTCAACGGATTTCACTGGTGCAGTGAGATCCGCAAATTTTCCAAGGTGCCGGTCGTTATTATTTCGTCTGCCGGCGACAATATGAATATTGTAATGGCCATGAACATGGGAGCGGATGATTTTATCAGTAAGCCCTTTGATCTCCAAGTCCTTACGGCCAAGCTGGGCGCTATTATCCGCAGAACGTATTCATTTAAAGGCCAGATCAGCATGATGGAGCACAACGGGGTCCTTCTGAACATGGGCGATACTACTCTTACCTATCAGAATCAGAAGATGAATCTGACCAAAAACGATTACAAAATTCTGCAGCTTCTGATGGAGAATATCGGGAAAGTCGTGTCCCGTGATGAGATTATGCAGCGTCTCTGGGAGAATGACGATTATATTGACGACAATACATTGACTGTAAATATCACGCGCCTTCGCAGGAAGCTTTCAGAATCCGGGCTTGAGAATTTCATCACAACCAAAAAAGGCCTCGGATATCTGGTGGAATGATATGAAGGAATTTATTCGTCTTTTGGGATCATATATAAGACTGCATTTGGCAGCAATTATTGCCGTACCTGTGTCATACGGTATTTTTGCGATTGTTTATGCGCTGTATCAACTGCCTGCGGAGGCTGTTGTTTATGCAGCGATTCTGACGTCTGTCTTTCTGCTGATTCTCTCTCTTATTGATTTTGCCGAATTTTACAGGCGGCATGAGGCCTTGAAGAATCTGAAACGCAGTATCTCCGTACCCGGTATGCATTTTTTTGGCGCCCGGGGTGCTATTGAAAAAGACTATCAGGAGATCATCCGGCTTCTGGATCAGGAACGGTCTGCGACAATTGCCCGGACAGATGAAGCTTTTACAGACATGAAGGACTACTACACCATATGGGCGCATCAGATTAAGACACCGATTGCTGCGATGCGTCTGCTCCTGCAGGCCCAACCATCCGAGGCGAATCAGGATTTGCTTGACCAGCTTTTCAAGGTGGAGGAGTATGTGGAGATGGTCCTGCAGTACCTGCGCATGGAAAGTATGAGTAATGACCTTCTTTTCCAGAAATACTCATTGGACGGCATTGTCAGACAGGCGGTCCGTAAATATGCCAAGCTCTTTATCAGAAAAAAGATCCGGCTGAATTATGAAGCCCTGGACTGCACCGTGCTGACGGATGAGAAGTGGCTGGTCTTTGTCATTGAACAGATCCTTTCAAATTCGCTTAAATATACAGGAAGCGGCGAGATTTCGATCTATATGGACCCTGATCTGCCGTGTGCGCTTGTTATTGAAGATACAGGAATCGGTATTGGGCTCGAAGATCTTCCCCGGCTTTTCTCACGGGGATTTACAGGATATAACGGGCGTACGGATAAGAAATCCACGGGTATCGGGCTCTATCTGTCCAGACAGATACTCACGAAGCTGTCGCACACGATTTGGATTGAATCGGTCGTCGCCAAAGGAACAAAGGTAAAAATCGGACTGGACACTGCCGATATGGACAACCTTACAGAAACGTAAGCTTACCGGCCGTAATGTAAGCTGTAGTTAAGGCAGTGCATATTCTCCTTTTGTAAGATGTATAGGAGAAAAACAGGAGGAAAAAATATGCCGCTTTTAGAAGTTAATAATTTGAAAAAAACATACACGACCCGCTTTGGCGGAACTCCGGTCCAGGCCTTATCCAACGTAACTTTCTCTGTAGAACAGGGTGAGTATACTGCGATAATGGGCGAATCCGGATCCGGTAAGACTACCCTTTTGAATATCATTGCGTCGATCGACAGACCCACAAGCGGCGAGGTGCTTTTGGATAGTAAAAATACCGTTTCCATCAGTGAAAAAGAAATATCTGCCTTCCGCCGGGATAACCTGGGGTTTGTATTCCAGGATTTTAATCTTCTGGATACTTTTTCAATTCAGGATAATATATTTCTTCCGCTTGTCCTTGCCAAAAAATCATATGAAGAAATGAATGCCAGACTCCAGCCAATTGCCAAAAGACTTGGAATCAACGGTATTCTCGCGAAGTTCCCCTATGAGGTCTCCGGCGGAGAAAAGCAAAGGACAGCTGTTGCCCGCGCGCTGATCACTAATCCCAAACTGATCCTTGCCGACGAGCCGACCGGTTCACTCGATTCGCGCGCATCCAGCGGACTGCTGCAGCTTTTCTCGGAAATAAACGGGGACGGGCAGACCATCCTTATGGTTACGCACAGTATAAAAGCAGCAAGTCATGCCCAGAGAGTCCTTTTTATAAAGGACGGAGAGGTGTATCACCAGCTTTATAAGGCGTCGCATACAAAAGAAGAGATGTATCTGAAAATTTCCGATACGCTTACTATGATTGCTACGGGCGGTGCAAGAAATGAATAAACTGTTTTTCCCGAAGATTGCCGCCGGCAACATAAAGAAAAATACCAAAATGATCCTTCCGTATATGATTGCCTCTATTTGTACCATCATGATGTTCTACAACATGCGTTTCCTGGCAGTTGCAAAGCTGATCGGATCTGAAAGCGAGAGTCTCCGGGTTCTCCTGGGCCTCGGCTGTTACGTCATCGGTATATTTTCGGTGATCTTTCTTTTCTATACGAACAGCTTTCTGATTAAGCAGCGCAAAAAAGAATTCGGACTTCTTAATATTCTCGGGATGGAGAAAAAACACATTGCCCTGGTGATGTTTTTTGAGACTCTATATACGTCGCTGATAAGCCTTGCAGCAGGTATTCTGGGAGGAATACTCATCAGTAAGCTGATATTGATGCTTTTATTGAGGGCTGTCTCCTTTGATGTTGCCTTTGGATTTGAGATACCTGTTAAGGCCATACTTACTACTCTTGCGCTTTTTGGCGGGATCTTCATGATCAATCTTGTGCACAATATTTTTGCTGTACACCTTGCGAAACCTGTTGAGCTTCTAAAAGGCGGCCAACAGGGCGAAAAAGAGCCAAAGACCAAGTGGATCATGACAGTCATCGGGATGATCTCTCTGGGTGCCGGCTATTTCATTGCACTGACAACTGAATCCCCACTGGCGGCACTTAACAGCTTTTTCATCGCGGTCCTCCTTGTAATCGTCGGAACCTACTGTCTGTTTACCGCGGGCAGCATCGCCGCACTGAAGGTTTTCCGGAAATTCAAGAAATTCTATTATCAGCCGAAGCATTTTATCTCTGTGTCCGGCATGATTTACAGGATGAAGCAAAATGCGGCGGGACTTGCCAATATCTGCATCCTGGCAACGATTGTAATTGTTGTGCTGTCCACAACGATCTCGATATATGTGGGCATCGAGGATGTCCTGCGGAACCGTTATCCCAGTAATATTATTGTAAGCGGCCAGGAGATAACGGATGAGCAGGCGAACCAGCTGGATGCTGTCATTTTAAAGCAGACAACTGAAGCCGGTATGTCCGTATCCAATGAAACGCGCTTTAGAAGTACAACCGTTGCGGTCCTTCAGGATAAGGCCTGGTTTAAGGCGGACGCCCTGACCTATTCATCGAGCAGCATTGCATTGCTGCATTTTATACCTGAAGAAGATTACAGCAGGATGTCCGATAAACCCATATCGTTATCGGACAAAGAAGTGCTCCTTTATACGGCTAACGGTGACATTCCAGGTGATATAGTAGACTTCAACGGACTTGAGTTTGCTGTCAGGGAAAGACTCGGTTCCCTCACCGCAAATAGCGTAATACCATCGGATCTGATACACAATTACTATATTGTCGTGAAAGATAAAGAGACTGTGAATAAGATCGGTGCGGCACTGAACGACGGTCAGTGGGAAGAAGCAGAATTAGCCTATTACTATGGTTTTGACGTTGACGGAAGCAGGGAAGCGCAGCAGCTTCTTATCCCCTCTTTGCAGCAGGCAATGACTGACAGCGGCATCAATAGCACGGCCGAGGGTGCTGAAGTATCGCGGGACAGTATATATACACTGTACGGCGGCCTTTTCTTTCTTGGATTATTCCTGGGGGTCCTCTTTATTATGGCAACCGTGCTGATTATTTACTACAAGCAGATTGCCGAAGGTTATGACGATAAGGAGCGTTTTGAGATTATGCAGAAAGTCGGTATGAGTCATCAGGAAGTGAAAAAGTCCATTCACAGCCAGGTACTTACCGTGTTTTTCCTGCCGCTGGGTACAGCTGTCATTCATCTGGCTTTTGCTTTTCCCGTTATCACAAAAATGCTGGCTGTTTTGAATCTTACCAACGTAAAGCTGTTTGCTGTGTGTGCGGGTATTACGATTCTTGTATTCGCATTATTCTATACAATTGTCTACACCCTGACAGCCAGAACGTATTACAAAATCGTGAGTCCCCAGTAAGGTCTAATCATCTGCCATATCATCTTCCATATCAGCCTGGTCGATATCCCACTTGGCAAAAGTACCTGTATAGGCATCGATTTCAAAATTAATTTCCGTATTCTGGTCTGTAGCTTTGCCATTATATAGTAGGCGCCCATCTTCTTCATCGAGCTCTATTTGCTCAATCTCAGCACCTGGAAACCGTGACAGAACAAGTTCTCTGGCTCTGTCCATACTGATAATGACTGATTCTGTGGCTTCCGGGGCAGCCGGTGCCTGTGTCTGGGCAGCGGTTGGCTCCGGTTCTGACGCGGAAGTCACTAATGGCACCGTCACTGTTGGACCCGTGGATGGTTTAGTTGTTGGCGAAGGAGATGAGGCAGTCTCCGAGCCGGTCGCGGCCGAGCCGGTGGAGGGTTCGGAATAAGTTGCCGAAGGCAGCGTGACAGACGATTCGTTGGCGGAGGAACTTTCAGAAGGAACATCGCCTGGCGCAAAAGCTGCCGTAGATTTGGATAAGGTGAGGGAAGAAGTTAAGTTTGTGATATTCAAAAGAGCGGTATCGAGCTCTGTCGGTTCCCAACTTCCATATTGCTTCCAGTTATCTTCGTAATAATCAAAATCAAGTTCTTTTCCACTGATAGCGTCAAGGATCAGATCATACTTCATGCCTTCCAGGTATAGATTAATCTCGGCATAGAAGGTTCCGTCTGCATATACGATATCCAGATCCTGAAAAACAGCGCCGGGTACTTTCCCGGAACCGATCGCCTTTAGCTCGGACAATGTAAGCAGACCAATGTCTTCTCCGCTTGCAGAAGGAATAACGACGGGTTTGCCGGGCTTTATTGTTCGAGCAATTATGGTTCCGTTCTCCGGGTCAAGCCGGAATGATCCGCGGCTGCCCCCGGTGGAAAATGTTATCGTGACATACTTTTGCCCGGGATCCGCGCTGTTAACAATATCTGTAATAACGGCATCCGATATTTCGTTCCTTACAATTTCTGTGAGTTTTTCTTCGTCCAGCACGGCCGTGCCGGGATATACATAGGCCGCTTTTTGTGTCTGGATTTTAATGACCTGGTTACTGGTCCTGTCTACCTCAATTTCGCTTCGTTCCTGGAGTACGGTATCAAAAAATCGAAGCGTATATTTGTTCTCATCAAAATGATAGGACAGATATGCGGCATCGGACGACAGATGCTGACGTGCCGATGTTTTTGCCTGATTTAAAGGGTAAAACCAGAAAATCCCAAGGGCTGCCAGGCCCAAGGCAACGATAAGCAGCAGTACTGCTGCTGCCAGGATGATTTTCCTGTTTCGTTCCCTTTTCATCTTGTTTATCCTCTTCCTATATGTAATGGAAGCAGCCAAAGAAATCGCGGGATTTCTTTGGCTATGTATCGTTTAGCTTCGTTTGTTCCATATTCAGTCATCAGATCTGTATTTAGTCTCCGCCGCCGGATTCTTCCCCGTCACCGTCATCATCCGGTTCATCCGGTTCATCCGGTTCATCCGGTTCGTCCGGTTCATCCGGTTCGTCCGGTTCATCCGGTTCGTCGGCATCTTCCGTATCGGCAATATCTTCTTCATAGGAAAGAATGGCCCCGGTATTTGCATTGATTTTAAACGTATATCTGTTCTGGCCGACGTATGCTTCAATTTCATAAATCAGTATACCATCATCTTCGTCAAGCTCGCAATTCGTAATGGCGGCACCCGGTATTTTGTCTAAAACGATCTTCTTTGCCGCATCACTCGTGATTCCGGCGGAAGTGCCGGTACTGCTGCCGGGCGACGAAGGAGAAGTTGTAGTGGGAGATCCGGCTGAAGGCGCTTTGGGAGTCGCCGAGGAGACAACATCAACGCCGGGAGCCGGTACGGTACCCGGAGCGGCCGTGTCGGCGGGCGCCGGTTGGACACCGGGCGCAGTTTCTACAGCAGTCGGGGCGGATTTGGGAGTCGCAGAGGAGACGACATCAACACCGGCAGGCGGTACAACGCCCGGAGCGGCAGGGGCGCCTGCAGCTGGCTGGACACCTGGGCCTGCAGCAGATGTCGAACCTGTCATTGGAGTCGCCGAGGAGACGACATCAGCCGCCTGTGTGTTCTGATTTAAAGAGGTGTTTTGTGAAGAGGGTTTTCCCGGGATTATCTGCGTTTCCTTGGGCGTCGCGGAGGACTCGATATCAAAAGTAGTATCTCCCTGACTGATCAGCACTTCTCCACCTGCGCTGAATTCTCCGCCCGGCTCGTCTGCTTCAGGCGTAGCGGAGGTCACAGCATCAATATCAGGAGAATTTTCATCACCCTGATTTTCCGGAGAAGTTTCGTCTTCGTATTCATTCTCATTTTCATCTTTTATTTCGTCACCGGCGCGTGCGATGTAGGCATCTGTCTTATACTTTTGGTCCCTGCTCATTGAGTCAAGGGAAAAGGCCCCTGTCAATGCATTTATGGATATACCGATAGCCGAGATTGAAAAAACAGTAATAGCCGTGACCAGTATTTTTTTATTTCTACTTATTCTCACATGCGTTCCTCCTGGGAGCCCGAGTGTCATGAGCTGTATTCTGCGGCCCTGATTTCCGGCTTTTTCTTAATAGTAGCAAGCTAACATGAAAGGAACATTAAAATGATAAGGGATAAGGCAATCTAATCGCAGTGCCGAAGCACTGATGTCCGATCAGATAAAGTACTTGCGGTTTTTATTCAATCTCACATTTTTACTATGCTATACTGAAAGAATTATAGGGATTGAATTTGTTGTAAGACGAGGTAGGCAAATCAATGCGTCTCTTATTGGTTGAAGATGAAGTGGATCTGAGAAATATTACTGCCAGACGCCTGGCCGGCGAAGGGCATAGTGTTGACGCCTGTGAAAATGGGGAGTACGCGCTTGATTATGCACTGGCGACAGAATATGACGTTATCATTCTTGATATTATGCTGCCCAAAATGGATGGACTTACCGTGCTGCGGCGTCTCCGGTCAACCGGCAGCAAGACTCCTGTGATTTTGCTGACAGCTAGGGATTCGATGGAAGACAGAGTCAACGGTCTTGACAGCGGAGCAGATGACTATCTTGTAAAACCGTTCTTTTATCAGGAGCTTTCTGCGAGACTCCGGACACTTCTGCGCCGGCAGCCCATGTATCTCCAGTCCAATGTATTAGAGGCTGCTGACTTGCGTATGGATCTGAGCACCCACACGGTTACACGGGCCGGCCGGCCCATTTTGCTTTCACAGCGCGAATTTGCGCTTCTTGAGGTGCTTGTTCGAAATAAAAATATCGTCCTGACGCGAGAAAAAATAGAACATCATATCTGGAATTATGATTTTACAGGAGGAAGTAACATCATTGATGTCTATATCCGTTTTTTGCGCAAAAAGATTGACGAGGATCATCCCGTAAAACTTATTCATACGGTACGCGGCTCCGGCTATGTGATTAGGGAAGATAGCTGATATGGTCAGGATGTCAATTAAAAAACGGGTAACACTATTTTATGCAGGGGTTCTTATTTTGATTACCCTGTTTATTTCGATCTTTTTTTTACTGGCACTTAGGCTGGAAAATAATAATATCTCACAGACAACACTCGAGACGACCGTTAAAGAGTCATTTGATAAAATATATTCTGAAGCAGATTGGCTTGAAGTCAGTTCTGACTTCGATTTTTATGTGAATGATGTGTCGCTTGTGCTCTATGGACCTGAAGGCACTCTTCTAATGGGCAATACGCCAAACGGGTTTCCGCAGTCGCTGCCGCTCTTAACGGATGAACATCAGCGCTCTGAGACACAGTCGGAGACCTGGCAGGTTTATGATTTTTATAAAGAATATCCAAATGGCACCGGAATATGGGTGCGCGGCATCTATTCCCTCCAAAACAGTATGGCCTCTTTCAGCGGTGTCCTTCGGATTATGCTCATTGGATTACCCATCGTCCTTCTATTCTCTATCTTTTTGGGCTATCTGGTTACCCGGCGCGCGTTCTCTCCGATTGCCCGTATTCAAAAGACAGCGGAGGAGATCGCTGCAAACCGCGATCTTTCCAGGAGGATCGGACTCAAAGGCAGTACAAAAGACGAACTGTACAACCTCAGCCGGACCATAGACTCCATGTTTGATCAGATCGAGGCTGACTTTGATAACGAGAAACAATTTGCATCAGATGTCTCTCATGAGCTGCGGACACCGATTTCAGTCATCATCTCCCAGGCTGAGTACGGTCTTTCAGAGACTTTATCAGCAGAGGAGTATCAGCACTGTCTGAAGACGATCCTTTCCCAGAGCGAAAAAACAGCGCAGCTGATCAGCAGTCTTCTGGAAATATCCCGTGCGGGAAGTGAGAATTCTGTGTTGGTCAAAGAGGCGATTAACCTGTCTGAACTCTGCGGCGTGGTGCTCGAAGAGCTTACCGAAAGCGCAAAGGAACGCGGTATTGACCTGGTTTCGAAACTGGACCGGAGTATTATCCTAAACGGAGACCAGACACAGCTTCTTCGTCTTGTTATAAATTTAGTCTCAAATGCCATCACGCATGGAAGAGAAAATGGATTTGTCATGGTGGAGCTGCAGCGTGAACCGGGCAAAATCAACCTTTCGGTCCGTGACAACGGAGTCGGTATTGCGCCGGAAAATCTGGGCAAAATCTTTAATCGCTTTTTTCAGGTTAATCCTGCCAGATCCGGAACATTGTCCGGCAATTCCGGGCTCGGGCTTCCTATGGTAGAGATGATTGCAAAGGCCCATGGCGGTACAGTCACTGTGGAGAGCGCACCAGGCGTCGGAAGTACTTTCACCGTCTCTTTTCCGGTTCCTTGAAATTGCGCATGGAGCACGTATTCTGTCCTGTAAGTTGCCGGTGAAATAGTTTATTATAGTAATATTAACTCATAGATTATTGGTTGGTCTGCCGGCTATATCATATGAAAGTGAGGATCATTATGCGCAAGGTGTACTATCGGCTTTATCAAAGTGTTTTTAAGGGTGTTTCAAGATTTCTTCCGTGGAGAGAACCTGTTCTGCTTGAAGGTGAGAACAGCATCAGAAGAATGGCCGGTACTGTTAAAGCGGTAAAAATTGATAATGTTCTGATTGTGACAGACGCAGTGATTTCCTCTCTCGGGCTTATGGACGGACTTCTGTCGGATCTTGCTGATGCTTCAATCCGTTACACGATATATGATAAGACAGTTCCCAACCCGACAGTAGATAATATTGAAGAGGCTCTGGAATTATTCCATACTAACAACTGCAGGGGACTGATTGCGTTTGGCGGCGGTTCCTCCATGGACTGCGCGAAGGGCGTTGGAGCCAGGGCCGCCAGACCGAAGATGAGTGTTGCCCGCATGAAAGGCGTTCTTAAAATCAGGAAGAGAATACCGATGCTGTTTGCCGTTCCTACAACGGCAGGTACCGGAAGCGAGGCAACCCTGGCCGCCGTTATTTCCAACAGGCAGACTCATGAGAAATATCCGATCAACGATACATCCCTGATTCCGCATTATGCCGTTCTGGATCCGCTGCTTACAGTTGGCCTGCCTCCGCATATTACCTCAACTACCGGGATGGACGCGCTGACTCACGCCGTGGAGGCTTATATCGGCCGCAGTAATACCGACTTCACACGCCAGATGAGCAGGGATGCAGTGAAACTGATTTTTGAGAATATTTATACGGCATACAGCCATGGAACAGACATGAATGCCCGGAAAAATATGCAGAAGGCTTCTTATTATGCCGGTGTAGCTTTTACACGGGCTTATGTAGGATACGTTCACGCCATAGCACATACGCTCGGCGGGTTCTACGGTACGCCGCATGGTTTGGCCAATGCTGTTATTCTTCCATATGTTCTTACCTATTTTGGAGAATCGGTGCATAAACCACTCGCGGAACTCGCTGATCTTGTTGGATTAGGTTTGCCCGATTCTTCCATGGAAGAAAAGTCCGGCCTGTTTATACGGGCTGTCAAAGATTTCAATGCTCAGATGAATATTCCGCTTACGATTAAGGGAATAAAAGAGGAAGATATTCCCCTT